>Ga0307379_10001150_pt1 | contig 42362 bp, 70 predicted proteins | sample UN2MG_FD_202237 | JGI IMG/M metagenome (GOLD analysis project Ga0307379, IMG submission 202237) | Soil microbial communities from Risofladan, Vaasa, Finland - UN-2 | ecosystem: Environmental > Terrestrial > Soil > Coastal area > Acid sulfate soil | place: Finland: Risofladan, Vaasa | collected...
AGAAAGCCAAAAAGGTAGCGTTTTACAAGAAAGATTTGCCATGGCAGTTTAAAACAACGAAGGATGTTTTTAATCGAGTTAGAAAACTTCAAGAATACTTGTGGTTCGCGGTTCGCGGTATCGAGCCATATTGTATTTCATGCTTAAAAGAAAAAATGGATTGGGCGTGCGGTCATTATAAAACCGTTGGAAGTCAAGGTAACCTAAGATTTGATGAGGTCAACACATACCTACAATGTAACCGATATTGCAACAAGGGGTTGTCCGGTAATATCTCGGGCAACAAAAACACGATAGGATACACTAAAGGATTGATTCATCGCTTCGGAGAAGAGCGCGGAGCGGAAATAATCGAATACTGCGAGACCAATACACAAATAAAAATATGGACGTGTGAGGAAGTCGAAGCGCTTAGAATGGATTATTTGGCAAAAGAGAAATTACTCAAAGTAGAGCTTGCAGGATATACGGAGCCATGAACCCACTCGAGCAGTTACGCGCATTCTATCAAAGAAACCTACACTGGATTGAGCCGCTTGTGTCTGGCTTGATTCTTGGCGGGTTACTAGTCATGGTTTACTACAAATTAACGGCATGGTCATCATGAGTAGCGTAATAGTAAAAGAACACAGGGAAATAAACGAGCTGCTGAATCGTGTCGATCATGCGTGCACACAGGCTTTATATAACGGGCCAGTGGAGGTGATAATCAAGCGTCCTGACAATCCGCGCAACTTAGATCAAAACGCTAAATTATGGGCAATGCTAAAAGATTTTGAGCCAATAGAGTTCAATGGTCGAAAGTGGAAAGCGGACCAGTGGAAGTGCTTTGTAACGTCTGCGCTCAATCAAGAAATGCCGGCTGTTGGGCTTCTCGGTGAACCTGTAACAATGACGACTAGCACAAGCAAGCTAAGCAAAAAGAGATTTGCCGAACTGATAGAATTTATCTATTCAGTCGGCAGCGATAAGGGCGTTGTTTGGTCTGAGAAAGCTTTGGGTATTTACGATGAATACAATGCGGCGAAATGATCGAGCAAATGCTACTCGATCACTCTTATATTGTGATTAAATAAGCCTAGTCAGATCCGCCCACGCGCGCACTCCAGTCAAATATAAAACCACTTGCGCCTGGATTCTGTCTACTCGATACCGTAAATGTCGTTGCTCCAATGCCAGTTATGTAAATGTTACCTGGGTCATTGGAAGAGTTGGAAGTCTGGACAATATTTATGCTTGAAGAATCAGGGGTAAGGGAAAGCCCGTGTGTAACAGCTATGGTCGTCGTACCGCTTAATATAGTCGCCGACCCCTTTTTATTAGCAACGAAACCATTATTGCTTTTGTATCTGTATTTATCGCGAGACGATCCCGTAATAAAATTAGTAACATTTTGGGTAGCCGTGTTTTGCTCAATAACTCCGCCAAATGAGCTAGACGACACAATAAACGTCGTTACCTGAGCAGCCTGATTACCTTTGATTGATATTGGTGATGCTGCCGCTGTTCTTATTGCTGTGGCTACAGAGCCAACACGCCCAACGAACGTATTACCTTCAACTCTAGGACTAGTAACACCCGCTGCTATATCGACATAATAAAGTAGCGTGCTAATTGCTGGGGTATCAGACTCAAAATAGTTATTTAAAATTTGAGGACACCCGATATCATCTATTGTCGCATCTAAAAATATAGAGTAATCGCCACGCTGCTGCTGAAATACTGAATTAATAACGCGTGGATTCGTTCCCGATCTTATAATTATATCTGCCGTCTCAGATAGTAGCGAGAATACCCGCTCAACATGATTATCATGCGCACCAGAGCCGCCATCACCCGCTAAATCAATACTGATGCCGCATCCCTGTATCCAAGCTCGTCCAATTGAATTAGAAAAGTTAGTCGATAATATGCCCGTACTAGCGTCATTTATGCGTATATGACTAACTGACCACCCCCAGTCCCTCAACCATATCCCACCAATCCCGTTTGAAACGGCGCCACAATTAATAATGCCACCTTTTATAAACTCATCATCACCAAACGTGTTAACCGTTTCCCAAACATAATCGCCGGATGTCATGTTTGCTATGTCTGCCGTAATTATACAGCCGTTGTTGGCTAGTACTGAGCAGCGCTTGAGAGTGTTCTTACCCTTCAGATACGTGCCGTCTGGTATTATTATTGTTCCCGCTCGATTGGTTGTGGTTTCCTCCGCTAGCCAGTCTGCACACGCTTGAACAATCGTAGTGCACGGCGTTACTCCTTTTCTATCTGCCCCGCATTGCAGTATGTTTAACTCCCCAGGCTGATGCTGAAGAACTGCAACATTACCGTTAGCTAAAGTATGATGAATGATGTTATCTACAGGTCGAGAAAACATAACAGCAAATTGTGCGGCGGTTACAATCGTATATAAAGCGCCGCCAACGGGACCAGCCGTAGTTGCCGCCCACCCGCCGTGGTAGCTTGTAGTGTAAGATGTTCGCCCTGAAACCAAAGCCGCCGCCACCATCGACGCAACAGAGTCAAACTTTTCGCTATTCAAATACGCACTAACGTTAGTCGTAGTGGCGTCTATTGTGAGCGATACCACGCTTGCGTCTGTTGGGTTTCCTGATGCAGCTATATCGATATTCTCGAGGCCACTTAAATCTGATTTCCACCGAACATAGTTTTGCGCAACCGGGGCAGGAAGAGTTAAAGACGAGACGCCTTGCTGACATTCGGAAAACGTTAATGATCTTTGCGCTAGATCAATGGCCTGCTTTGTGATCGATATACTTCTATCCAAATCATCGTTAATCGTATCCGGCCTAAAATCTCCGTTGTTTTGGTAGTCGGTAGTGCGGTTGGCCGGTATAGCTGAAACAATCGTTACGAGGTCACCCGAGCCTGTAGGCGTGGATAACGTGATTGATCCGCCACCCTCAACACCAACACCGGCAACTGTATAAGCTGTGGTTAAGTCGGCAGCAGAACAAGCTTGACCGGCGGGAGTTACGTACACATTAAGATCGGTACTAGCGTAAATCTTGTAGGTATAATTAAACACCGTCTGGCTTGCACTTGCTGTGTATTCGTTGCGTACATCACTTGAAGTTATCATTCTGGCAAGCCCTCTCCGGCCTTGGTTACTAGTTCGTTTAATAGTCGGCGTATGTAAAATAGGTTTTGAGCAGGTAGTAATCTGATCAATCTAGCAATATCGCTTTGCGAGAACTCGCCGGATGTTGCGGCGCCTAGCGTTTGAATCATATCCTCGACAGTTCCAAGCGATGGACCCAAAAGGGCGCCAGTTATGTTTCTGCTAGCGTATCGCGACATAGGAGGGTTGCCCATCATTGGATTCACGCCCATGCTACCGCGAGAAACCTTTTCAATAATATTGTTAACATCCCACATATAACCAAAGGCGCCAGACTTATCTAATGACTCAACTATAATTTTGCTAGGGTCACTAGATATTTCTTTGCCTGCCACATATTGTTTTGCACCATAAGCAACACCACCAAGGGCAACCGATATAAGGAAACCATTAAGCGCTTGGAGGTCTGCGTTCTGAAGATCAGCAACAGCTATCTTGTGATGAGCGACAGCAGCAAACGTCTTAAACTGGAAAATCATTTTCCCAGTTTCGCCACTTGTCCATAACGGCTTTTCTCCAACGCCAGGCGTTAATATAGTCCGATCAACATCCTTCAACACTGATGACCTAAATGTTTCTAGCGCTCCTCTGTCATCCCATTTGTGGCCGTTGGATAAATTTAAGCTACCACCATCGCCATGCTTTTTAAATTGTGCGGCTATGCGTGTAGCCATGTCTTTATCTATGCCAGCGGATGCCATGCGGCGCATATTGTTCTTGCTGATTGTCCCGTCTGCAAACTTAACAGCTTGAGTCAAAAGCCGGTCTTGAGTAACAACACCGGAGAACTGTTTTAATGCAGTATTCCACTGTGACATTAACGTGATTTTGCCAAAACCATCAGACATTGATCTAAGGCCGCGCTCAAATTTAGTGCCTCTCGCATAGATGTCGCCAATCTCAGCCATTGAAGCCATACGACTATTAAGAACCATATCTAAGCCTACCGCAGCTTTTCGTGCCTCGTCTTTTGACATCTTAAATACTTGAGGCGAAAACGCTAACGCTTTTAATGCCCTACCTACGGGAGCCAATCCGTTCATAGCGATTGGCCTAGCTAAATCTGGTATTGCTGATATCGTCATACCGCCAAGCATCCGCAGAAAATTAACGTCGCGAATAACACGGCCAGACCTAACGAAAAAACTATTCGGGTCCTGAGGTGTTCTATATGTGCCGCGCAACCTATCCCAAATGGCTTGCAGGTCTCTCGCGTCCGCAGCTTGTCTCTTATTTAGATTCTCCCTTTGCTTCTCCGTTGTAGCTGCCTTGCGCAAATTCTCATAGCCAGCATTGATACGCTTAACAACTTCAGTACCGGTAACCTCGCCATAAACTTTGGCTAGCTCAACGTCTGGCGCCATGGTCATTTTGTATTGACGTGCGACCATATCAATATCTGATTCTAGAAAGTCTTCGATCAACCTATCAGGGATAGTGAAAGACCGCTCTTTCATTGGTCCACGCTCAGACAGCTTTACGTCATAAGGGAGTCGACCAGAGGCAACGCCTGTTACATTCTCGCGAACAGAAACAACAATCTCATCAATCTCGAGATCTGTTATCTTGGCTTCGCCTCTTAGTGAATCGCTTATATTTTTACCGCTAGCCTCGGCGTCATCAAATTTCCGCAAAGCCGATGCTCTAATTCCGTTTAGCCATCCGCGTGTAATGTTATCGAATTCATCACTTTTAGCTATTATCTTTTTGGTTTGATATACGCGCGTAAGATAGCTTGTGGCAGTGGAGACGGATACATCCTTTGGTAATAATCCGGCGTCAATTGCTGCATCCTTTAGCGGGTCAAATAGCTTTCCCCTAAACACCTTGGCAGTTTCTGCAACTTCTGGTATTTCGTGACTATCTCCTCGGCGCATTGCCTTGCCAACTTCGATCCTAAAATCTTCAGGTGTTAGCTTTCCTTGTCGATTCCTAAGAACGTAATCATTAATAGTGGTTTTTGTTGATTTAGCTAAGCCGCTAGTCATTCCCGTTGGGGCTGAACCTGTTCTATATTTTAGATAACCGCTATCTATTGACTGAAGCCCTTCAGCTAGACCAGCATCCCAAAGCTTAATTCTAGTCTCAATTGATCCACCCTCTAGCGTAGTAGATATGCCCTCGACATTACCCTTGGTCACCAATGATGACTCCATCAGCTCAGAAGCGATACGCCGCGTTTCTATTTCTGGGCTGGTCATTGTTCTTACTTGGGGAGATACTCCAATTTTCTCAAGCCCTAAAGCGCCTTTAAGATCAAGCTCATCCATTGTTAGCTGGTTAACTTGAGCTGCACCCATTGATTTTTCAGAAATAGGAGCGTCGTTGAATACCTGTTCAGCTTTTAAAGAAAGATTATCAACCTCTTTTGCTGACAGCTTAGCAAATCCCGCGCCAAGTAAGCCAGACAACAAAGCGGCACCGCCAATATTTAAAGCGGATTCCGTCATTGTTCTGGTTTCTTGCGTCATTTGTTTGGCTGCTTCTGCTGGCAACTCAGACAAAGCACCAAGCGCAGCGGTAGTCCTAAAAGCCTGGCCTGCTGTGGCGCCAAGTCTAACTTCGCCAAGACCGGCTGCCATTGTTACTAGAGTAATAGGGTCAGTTATACCGGCTGCCATCTGCGCTATAAATCCAGTGGCACCAGAAGCGGCTAAAGTCTTGCGGTCGTCAAGCTCTTGATCAAGCTCCATTTTTATGCGAGCGGTATGTGCGGGACTCTTGGAATCAATAAAGCTTTCTGCAAATGTCTCATAGCCTTGTATGTCGTCACCATCAAATGGATCATAGCCATCCACCGGCTCCGGCAATTCCATCAAGCCAAAGCCTTTAGCGGCCGCAGATACAAAGCTATTCTCTTGCCTAAAGCCAGCCATGAAGGTTTCACCAACGCTAGGCGCCTCAACCTCCACAAACTTGGAAACATCCGCTTCAGGTATGCTTTGGAAAGCTCCAATTTCTCTATCTTCAATAAGCGGCATTACTCGACCTCAAAGGCATTTCGTAATTCATCAGCCTCTAGTTTATCAATTTTCTTAGTTGCTAGCATGTTGTTTATCGTGCGAGACACTAAAGGTTTTGATTCTGGCGACGCTAAGAACTCGGCTTTTTCTGCCGATGTCATGCCGATCATTTCATTACTTCGTGACATACCTTGATCAACTTGGAACGCTAATACATTCGCACGGCGAGCCATTTTAATAGCACGCTTTTCTTTGGCGCTAATGATGGCATTTTCAGGCGCCGATATGGCTTCGGAGTATTCTTGTGTTTTTGTAAAATCGGGCTGCCAGCGCAATACATTGCCAGTTTCAGGATTGCGGGCAACATCAACGAAGCCTTGAGCATTCGTTACCATCACTGGGTATGAAGGTTTATTGCTGCGGCCAGTATTGAAGTCTGATGATATTTCAGCGCCAACTATACCCGATGCCATCATATCTTCTGCGAACTGCTCACCCATCCATTTATCATCAATGCCATCGATAGAATAGAAAGCCTCCGGTGCTGACTTCATAAAGCGATCTTTACCATCCACACCAGTAACAGCCCAAGTCTTTCTAAGGCTGCCGAATGCTAGCTTCTTGGCTTGATCTGGATTGCCATCCGTTAGCGTCATAAAGTTTGAGAATGCAACGTTAAAATCAGCTTGCATGGTAACTGGTATTTCTGGCTCTTCGTCGAATGGGTTTCTTGGACTGGGGTCAAACACGCGATCGACTTCGGTTTTAAGAAATGGCGCCAAGTTCTTGCTTTCGGCTTGCGCCTGAATCTTAACAGCTTCTTTTTGCTGCGCCGTCATTCCGTAAGTATTTTTTCGCGCTATCTCAATGGCTTGTTCTGGATCAACACCGGAACGTGTAGCGTCTGCAACTTGCAAGCTAAACGCTCTAGACTCGTCAGGTAGATCACGTAAAGCGTTAGCTGCTGTAGGAAGCTCTTGAACGCGAGATACAACATCAACCATCATCATAACTTGATCAGGATTGCCGGAGCGTGAAGTGGCGTTTACGGTTGATATTACGCGCTCAGGAACAAGGCCAGTGTTTTTAATGAAGCCGACAATGTTATCTACTTGCTGTTGTGCCGGCAAACCTTCCCATGCTGCTGACTCTTGATCGTAGAAAGCATTTACGTCTTTGCGGTCTTGGCTGTTTTTTGCGGGATCGGCGGGAATATCTGGATTAGAAAACATGCGCCCACGCTCAACACTTAGGCCATGATCAATAGCTTTCAGGTTGGCTTTCTCTTCTTTTTGCTGTCTTGCCAGTTTTCTATTTAAGTCGGTTTGAGTGTTTGCGACAAAGCTATCCCACTCCTCAGGCGCAAAACCTTTAGGGCGCTTCATGTCGTCTAGCTTATCAAATGCGGCACCTGCGCCAGCGCTATCGAATGTGCGGAACAAGTCACCCTTGAACCCCTCTTCGATTAATCCTTTTTCAATATCTCGTTTTTGCTCTGCACCTTGGGCGCTATTAATGAAGCCAGACTCAACGCGTGCATCAATAGTAGCGAATGCAGCTAACGCGCTCTCGGCTGCCGTAGTCGCATCACCATCACGAGCAAATCCCAAGGCGTCAGTAGTCGCCGCTTCAATCTGGCGCGATGTCTGCATGTCGCTTTCTTTATGCTGTGCAGCTATCTCGTTGTTTTGCACTTTAATTCGATTGGCATTAATCAATGAATCCATTGAATCCGCAACAACATTTCTAGCACTTGGATCAACGTTGGTTAGCGTGGCCTTTCGGTAGGATTCAATATTGTCATTAAATGCCGAAATACTCTGCGGATTCTCTGCTGCAATTCGGGCTATTTCAAGACGGTTATCAGCATCAATAGATGATACATAGGATGCCATCAAACCCTTATTGTAGGCAGACGAAGCAACGCCACCAAAGAACCGCTCTTCTTTAAACTCTGGATCTTCACCTTTGATGAATGCAGTTTGGCCAGAAGCAAAAGCACGCTGCGCCGTCTTCTGTGCGTGAACCTGAGTTTGTTGATTTGCAAATGCATCAAGCTTATTAGTTAAAGATGACGAATCATAGTTAATGGTTCCCGCTTGCTGGATGTTTACAGTCTCGTTAAATCTAGGCACCTGTTCCACCCCCTGAGCTGGCTAAACTTGATGCTGATTGGAGCAAGCTAAGATTGGCGCCAATGTTTGAGAACACTTGTCGGTTTCTTGCTGATCCACGCATGGCCAAGGTGTTTAGTGAGGTAGAAAACTGATCCCTACCTGTTGCCGTAGCTTCTCGAGTCATTGAGTCATTAAGTATGGTTAGCGGCGAACCCTCAAAAGCGGATATGCCTTTAGCGCCAGCCAGTGCGTTTTGCGATGAAATAGACGTTGCAAGGCGGTCTTTGCGATCAGCCTCGCGCTGTAAAACCTGAAGCTCTTGTTGCTTAGCTGCAACCTCAGCTTGCCCACGCTCTATTTTTGCTTGTGATCTTTTAGTGGCAAAGCTGGCTAAGCTTGATGCCCCCGCTACAATCGCTGCGACTGCCATTATTGCACCCCAACTTCTACGGCTATAGTTAATATTGTCATTGGCACCGGCTCTTCTTGAGTAATCGTAACGGTTGCTATGTTATCCCAACCCATAAGCCATATGTCTTTACGACCTGTTTGCGGGGTAGGGTTGTCAAACTCGTTAACGCCCATTGTCTTATCGGCTATTCTAACAGTATAGCCAAGCGAATTCTTGATAATCATTCCCAAGCTTTCATAGAAATCAACGGTTACCCGGTTAACCTTTTTTGGTTCAGCAAAGTTTGGCCCGTTTTGGAGTGCTTGATTTAATGGCATCGTTTCAATCACTGGTGTAAACAATAAGCCAACCTCAGTCGTGGTGTGATCATCATCTACCGTAACCTGGCCGCCAGAAACAACCGCCGTACCCTCGTAGGCACCGTCACCGACAATTACCACCGTCTCACCATCCAAGTGATCCAGACCTGTAAATACTCCACCAACAGGCGTTGCCTTTTTAACCCCAAGGTCGGTAACCCTATCTGAATTCATTCTTGCGATATGCGTCGATGATCCATTAGCCACCAGCCCAAACAGCTCATCGTTAACCACCGCGGCGTCAGTAAATAAATAATCTCCCATATCCCAAAGCGTAAACCCCACAATTCCCTCTGCACCGAGGACGTTATAAACAAGAATCGTACCATCAGAGTTTACAAAATAGGCGTAGTTGGCATCGATATTCTCACTGCCTCGCGTAGCCGTCATTCTGATTGGATTTACCACAATATGTGACGATAGAATGGTTATCGAGTTGGACTTATATTGATTGCTTACATCTGCCGATTCGGAAAACTCTCTGATAGCTTTACCTGTTCGCTGAAAATAAATAGTGCGACCATCTATCGTAATCGGACGCACGCGCTTAGATCCAAAGTTTGACTGCGATACAATGGCGACATTTTCAGGCGTAATAGGTGACGAAGGGACAAAGAATTCCTGGCCAGTTGTAAATACCTGCAATGACCTGTTTGAGATCATGCCTTGAATGGCGTTCACTTGATCAGTGTCGAGAGTTACATCTATGCCCTCGTCATCACGCGCACGACCTGCATCAAAGTTAAAGAAGTCATTAACAACAGATCCCCACAAAGTCTGCGGCCTGCTAGCTGATCCGCCGAACCATAATCTCCCCTCGTGAAATGTTGTTGTTCTAGGCCAACCACGACCAGCAGACCAGACATCCTCATCACGAGGTACGCCGGCCTGAGTTTCTACGGCAGACACAGAAAAAGAAGCCGACTGTGTAAGTACCGCGGCGCCTGAAATTAGCGGCCAGTCAGCGGCAGAAGAGCCGGAGAATGTAACAACGTAGACGCCACCACCCGAAGACAACACTGAAACGCCACTGTTGGCCGTGTTTGGCAACGCATACAAAGCAGACTCTATGTTTTCCGCTGTTGTGGGCAAGTCGTTAGAATAGATAATCTCTTCAGAAAGTATGCCATCTAGAGAAAGCTTGAATCGATCGGATGTATTCTGATTGGCAAATGTTAGCGTTTGAATATTAGACGTTGGTGCAGGGCTATCGCCATCGTCATAATCAAACTGAGGAACATTTGTCAAAGGTATGGTTGTAATTGTCCAGAATGTATCACTGGTTCTTATTATTTGAACAGGCGGATTTTCTGGATGCGTTCCTATAATATAATCTGCTGTTTGCACAAAGTCATAATCTACAAGCTGTGCAGCTGTTATTGATGTGGTCAGATAGTCGTTACCTGTTCCCGCTATATTGGTCTGAAGTGTTGTTCCATCCTTGTATATGTAGCAACGGCTATCAGCAAAGGCTAAAAGGTATTGCTCTTCCGTAGAGAACTGGAACGACAATAAGCGTATACATTCTGTCGCTGTCGTATCAATGAACTCTGATCCATCCCTGCGGCTCATGCCGCCTTGAATCAATGGCGTTACATTTCGAGCTTGTCGGCACGCATTATAGTAAACGGCAAGATCAACGCGCCCAATCAATCGCGGGTCAATCTCACCAGACGTGAAGTTACTCTGAATATTCCAAACCTTTGGCATTAAAATATACCCGAAGTATAACGAACGTCCGTAAAGGGCCTATCTTGAATGGCAATAGGCGGATGGTTTTTGGCGTCGGCAGCCATAGCTATGCCAATCTCTGTTCGGTATTTGTTTTCGTACAATTGGTTTTTGCTAGAATCATTTGTAACCGATATAGCAAAGTCGGCGGCTAATTTATACTGAAGAACCTGCACAAAATACTGAGGGAACGCAGAGGCAGAAGGGCTAAACGTATAATCACCAACGAGTTCACTTACATTTGTATATAGCTTGTCTTCAAATATCTGATAATTACAATTAGGAGTAACGCGCCATAATGTAATTAAATCGGTAGGCAGCTGAAACGCATACTTCCAGTTATTCGGAGGTGTAGCGGTTAAGCGATTGAATGATTGCTGCTTGACTGAAAAGCGCCAAGTGGTCGTACTAAGAAGGTATTCAACGGCTGTAGAATAAAGAGCTGAGCCTACTGTGGCGCCTGCACCCTGATCTGGGTCTAGGCTTGAAATTGGCGGGTGACCTATCAACACCAACGCATTACTAATAATATCTATTTGGCTTGACATAAATACCCCGAGAGATAAAAGGGGCCGAAGCCCCTATAATTTAAGCAGAAGTAAGACCTTCGCCGACAGTGTACGTCGAACCAGATACGGATATTTCAGATAAACCGAAGCCATCAGAACCGATGATAATCATGATGTCACCGTCACCTAAGCCAGCATCTACCGCGTTATTAAAATAACCAGAGCCGCGAATCGTGGCCAGTGTAGCAGCCTCCTTGTACTTCCATAAACGACCAGATGCGCTATTTGCACTGGCGAACATTTCTAAATTGTCAATTGAATATGCCATGATTTAAAACCCCTTACCGAGTGTAGTTGATACGGATAACGCCAGCATTCTCGCGAAGCACAGCACCAGAACGAAGCATACCAACTGTTAACCAGCTTGTACGCGTTGGCACATAATCAACTTTAGTCATCATGTCGATGTTACCAACAGCATAACCTACGGAGGCTTTATGCCATGCAAATGCACGCTGATCAGTTGAGATAGGTAAACCACCTTCAACACGACTACCTAAGATGTGGAACTTCATCCCAACAAAGGTATCGATGTCACCAGAAACTAAAGCTTTAACTGATGCATAATCCGTACTAGTTAAAGTTGGGTCGCCTAACAAGTCACGCAAACCTTTAGCTGTGATAGCAATGTGCTTTTCGCCGTCTTCGATTTCAAGATCACCAAAGCGCTCATTTACCTCAAGCAACTTAGTGAGAGTCATGCCTGTCGCACCTGTGATAATATCTAACCCTGTATCAGCATCGCCAGTAGTAGGTGATGTTGAATAGGTGCCGCCATTGAATGCGTCGATAATCAATTGATCTTCACGACGACCCAATGCTTTAGCGATAGATGTTGCAAGCTCTGACATTTCATCAAAGTTAACTTCGTCTTTGTCGAATATATCTGTGTACTCAGAAGCTAACCAACGCTCAAGCGTGGCAGTCTGTAGAGCATAAGAGATATTCATAGGTGTTACTTCGGCTTGTGTAGCTTTTTGATTGGCTAAGCCTTGGCCCATACGTTGAAAACGGTAAGTATCACCGGTTACACCGGTGCGAATTGTTACTGCATTGCGGAGACGTGCACGTGCTTGATATTGTTGTTTGACTACATCGTCAAACGCCTGGACTGCTGCGGTATCTAGATTGATTGACATAATGTCATTCCTCTTAACGGTTTTAGCCTTAACCGTGTTGCCTAAGATAGGGACGGTTAAAAGCAATAAATTACTTTTAGGTTGTCGCTATCAGGCTCAAAGAGGTATCTGATTTGTTATATTGTAACCCTAGTTATGAATCAATGCAATTATCGCGCTAATCAATGGCATATATATTCAAAGATACCCTTGCTGAAACTTCGGTATTGTTAGTGGTTGTACTAGCAGTCACCCAGAATATATCACCAGCGGTCAATTTAAGTCCGATCGGGTCAGATATTACCTGCGAATTTTCTGCATCAGTATCCATTTTAGACCTAAATATTTCGTAAGTTGTTTCTGTTATTCGACTATAAACATGAATCTTAAATATCACCCTGGGAGAACCACCACCACCGGACAACCTTAATGCGCTAAGTAGGATGTATTTTATTGTTGCTACTGAATTTCTAGGGATTTCTGCTAGCACCTGTTGAGTAGTACCGGAAGAAGCGGGAATGAATGCCTCGACATCAGCTGTCGACGTAGCCGTTATCGATATGTCCCCTGCATTGGTGTTAGCTGATCCGCTCGAAAGAACCACGCACCTATTAACATTGAGCGCCGTAAAAGCGGTTATGTTAATTCCAGTCGCACCCAGCACAACGGTAGCCTCTTGTAGATCTTGATTTGCATCAATATACGTAAACAATAAAGACAGCGCGCCTGTCGTGCCGCTTCCATCTGTGGCGTTATCAAATGCAATTGTTAAGGTTGATGCAACGGATAATATGGCCGGTGTATTTGTTGTGTTATCAGCGATAATAAGGGCGTCGCCATCAGCAACATCTAAGTCATCACGATAGCCCCACTTATTCAGTATTGATACGCCAGCCCTTAACCCTCTTAGAATATCATCTTGATTGTCCGAAGGCCGTACAGGTATCGCATCTTCATCTCTACCTATCCGCTTATTTAAAGGGGTTACTCTTGGTCCATTGTAATCAACAAACGATGCATACACCTCAAGCACAGTCTGCGTAGTATCACCATTAACAACACGAAGCCGATAATATGACGCTATCGGTGAGACTATATGGGCCTCCGTTAAGTTTCTACCGAAAGAATAACCTAGTGGTGGCTCGGTAAGAACGGTGTCACCCGTGGGCGTATTTGAATAATCAACAAAGATAGAGGTTAATTGATCACTTACGGCGTTAAACCTTAACCTAATGTCTCGCCCTATTAGCTGCCATTGACCAGTCCACGTACCACCGGCGCCTAAAGGCGTTGTTGTTGAGTTTAATTCCTCGAAAGGAGTTGAATTTGTATCTGCCATGAGGGCTCACCTTTGGTATGATGTGACGGCCTCAGGGGTTATCCGGTAGGGTGAGACTACCGGCCTGAGGCACCTTATTGTACTGTTGTTTTCTATCTGGCGCCAATAGTTACATTGTGAGGTTGATTGCCATACATTTGCGCATATAACCCTCGAACCTTAGCGGCATACTCTTTGTCTGTACTCATTTTTGGATTGCCGTATTCATCCTTGGCCATTTGCATATCACTCAATTCTTGCTTAGATATTGAGGGCGCAGGTTGAACTTGATCTACTTGTCCAGCATTGCGAGTTTTGGCGATCAAAGCCTCGATTGCTCCAACAGCTCGAGCGGATGTTAACGAGTCCTCCAGGGCCTTAGCGGTTTCAGCGTCTAGATTGTTTTTGGACCAGTCGCTAATATTCTCAAGACGTCGAGCGCCATTCTTACCTAAAGCCTCAAACTCTTCTTTCCGTATCTCCTCAAAAGATTGTTGATCAGCAAGCAAGCCTTTGAAGTGCAACGCAGCAAGCTTATTAAACGCCTCGCCGTTAATGCCTAACTCTTTCGCCATATCTTTGAATTCGCCTATCAATGGATCATCGGCGAAGTCTTCCATATTAATACGGTCGGCCATTTCCTCTGGCAACTCGATAGTGTACTCATCAGGCGCACCAGTGAAGGCGCCAAACTTAGATTGCAGCTCCTTGTATGCTTTAGCCTGCTCTATAGCGGCCTCCTGATCCGTTCGGCCTTCCTTGCGATACTTATCAAGAACAAAGTCGAGCTTATCCTGAACGGCTTCTGGCGTTGCTTCTGGGGCTGCCTCAACTACATTGCTAATAGTTTCCGGCGTCTCTGCTTGTGCTTCTACTTCGGGCGCGTTATTTGCGGTATCCGTCATGCTTGATCCTCATAGTATTTAACAGCTTTTAGTATTGAGCGTATAAAAGATTTGTATCCCTCATTTATGCCCATAGTAACCTGGTCGTCGCCTCTGGATACAGTCGGCGACCAGATTAAAACCTCTTTCCATCGATCTAATAGTTTCTGCCCATGCTCTGAGCTGAACACATTATAAACCAAAGACGAATCCATTAGTGCTTGTTTGATAAACGCATCCTGTGAAGCCTTGGCATCCTCTTCCATTTTATCTAGGGGGTGTCTATCGTTATTCAATTGGTGGTCCTCCCTGTGGTTGTTGCTGTGCTTGCTGTTGCTGCATGATCATCTTAGTGGCCTGCTCTATCTGCTCAGGTGAACGCGCAAGCTCTTCAGGTAGATTAAGATTACGCTGTAAGAACTGCGGCACAAACTCTAGCGCAGCTCCAAGCATTTTAACTTCATCCGGTAACTGTTGCATGGCATTTAAGAACACGAACAAGTGATCGATGTTTTCTGTTTGCTCAGCACTTGCCAGCGGCGATGACATTTTGAGCGTAACCTCACGGCCATCAACCTCAATAGGCGGTATCTTGCCAGCCAATGCGAGGATTTTACTTACACGCGCCACCAATGGAAATACAAACTCAGACTGCAATCGACCAAAGTTAGCGCCTCGTTTCTTGAGCATATCCTGCTGACGAATAAGGTTCTCTGTTGCACTGCGCACAGGATCAGACAGCTCGCCTAGCGGATCAGCAAAGAACACCTTCTTGATGTTGTTTTGCATGTCTTCCATGATGAACTGACCCACGCGCAAATCACCGCCTACTTGCATTGGCACCAATGGAGGGTTGTTAGTATCAGCAACAGGCATGATGATGCCTGGCTGTATTCGCGCTGAATGCGGATTAAATATACCATCACTAGCGCCCAACATTGGAGGCGTCATCGTAAGGGCTGCGTTCTGTAACATGAACTCTTTAACTTTATTCAGCGTGCGGACATCAGCCATAGCCATGTCGGCAGGACCACGACCGTATGTTTCGCCAGACACCTTGGACCATCGGTAAACAATAGCGACTGGACTATCGCCATACGATTGGTGGAATATAATCTCATCATCCCACATCACGACCTGGTGATAAGTTTTATCTTTGAAGTTGAACACCTGTGAGCCATCGATAATATCAACGTCAGACGTGGGGTTTTCTCTTACTGTTCGCTCCTGCTTAGCGTTTAGCTTAGCTTCAGGAAACTTGAGCATTATCTCTTGGGCTTTGATCGAGTGCTTACGAAATACTGTATGCACCTTGGCCATCGATGTAGGCTCAGGATATAACTCAGGCAAAGGAATCGCGGTGAATTTAAGTAATGGCTCGTCGATGTCGTTACCTTGCTCAACAAGAAGGCAGCCCATACTAATAGCCATGTCTTGATGGGATAGGTTTATTTGGCTAGAAAAGTCCGAGTGTGACAGGTACTTGAAAAACGTACTCGTTGCGGCTTCTAACGCCTCATTAGCTGCATCTTGCTCATCGTCCTGAATATCACTACCAGCTTCATACTTCATCCACTTGGTGGACTCTGGAGTAATAGATGATGTGATCACAGATACGAACGTTTGCAATGCCTCAACGCCAGTAGAATCGTAAAGGTGTCGATTCTTACGCTGACCAGGCGAGTGAAAGTTAAACGTCTCACGATTTGGATTAAAGAACTCATACATATCTTGCAGAGTTGAGCGCCACAATTCACGCCTTTCACTAGCAGACGCGAATCGTTTCTTTATTTCTTTGGCCCCGCCAAGGCCATTAGGCAATGTAATCATCGTGATGCAATCAACGATTGGCGGCCACCGGTTTTACGTAATAACTTTCTACGCCCTGCAACATCATCAGCCTCAAGCAATGCCATTTGCTCTTTCTGAGACTGAAGCGCTATAGACTCCTCCTGTGTTTTCTTTTCGGCGTCGGCCTTGTCTTCGTTTCTAGATAGTGTCGACTCAACAAACAGGCCCTTCTTCTCTGCCTTTTTATTGAGCTTCTCCACTTCCTTCACACTCTTCTGCGAAAGCGGCTCATAAGGCGTGCTAGCACCTAAAGCCTTTATACCTACATGCCGCACCTTCTCTGTTGCCTTAGCCATACCGTCCACCTATTAAGCCGTTATATAATTGTTTTGGGGTTAACGTGAAGAACGACTTAATGCCAAGCAACGCCTTGACTTGTTCAACACACGTAAAGAAATTAACCGTTCCTCGTGCCTTCATTGGATACTTAACTTTAACTTTTACAACCTTGGCATCCGGTCCAGCTATCATTTGAATTACTGGATACTGACATTTTAACATGATTTTCACGTCTGTCATATTAACCCGTGGCTGTATCACTAGCCATTGAAAATCATTAAGGTCTTTAACTGCGTACACATGCCCCATTGATCTATCAACAAAGCGGTATATCCAGTGATCGTACTTAGCCGCATCGAACACAATATAGTAATTTATATCGTCATCAACTTCAGGCGGGCGCATTGAATTCATCACTATAAGGAACAAATACCATAGACGGAATCTTGCCGCCTGCCACTACATCTATACGCTGATATATCCAGCCACCAGGAACGCGTATTATTGTATAAATTCCTTTTATTAGCGGCTCATGCAGCTCTAGATCGTATATTGACTTAGCCATTAAAATACCTCAAAGCTTGAATATGCTTGAACCGGCTGACTCATTGCCGCCCTATCTGGCAAAGCTAATCTATCTTGCCAACCCATTGCAATATATCTAAATGAGTCGGCCCCATGACTTGACCAATCATGAAGCGGTGTATCACGGAACATGCCGCGCTTCTCGTCGTAATCATATCGATACTGAGATAAGCATTCTATCCCGTACTTGCATCGTGTCTCATCTATCCACACGCGAGAAAACAGCTTTCTTGCTGCTTCGATACCATCAGCCACCTTATGCTGCTTGACAACACGAAAGTTAATTCCCATTTCTCGAGCTGTATCACGTCGAGATTTGCCATTCATTAGTTCACGCACTTCAATATCATGTGGTGCAAAGTGGTCACCGTATGAAACGCCGTTGTCGCGGGCGAAGTTTTTTAGATATTGAATGTAGTGAGCCATGCCTTCACCTGAGTTCTGATAGTAGTTGATCAGGCGAATCTCTTTTCCTATCGCCTGAACAAACCATATCGTCATTGCATCACTAATACCCAAATCCCAAAACGTATGAACGTCGATCTTTGTTTCTATTGGCACAAACCCTATGCGCTTAGTGGCCATTGCTGCGGCCATCTCTCTTCCGTATACGGCACCCTTGATTGCAGCAGTCCATGAACATTCATATTCTTGCTCATACTCTTCGGGTGTCATTATCTCTTGAGCGTCGATCAATTCCTCTTCTTTCACTATCTTTGTTTCTGAGGCTTTGTAGGTCTGAGTGAACCACTTATCGGATGAGTCGGCCTTACTGTATAGCTCGTAGAATGAGTTCTTCCCCTTTGGTGTACCTATGAATATTGCCCAACCTTCACGATCGGACAATGCAGGCCTTAGAACCTCACCAAATAAACTAGATGGCATTTGTGCATACTCATCAAGAACAGCACCATCCAAATATAATCCACGTAGCGCATCAGGTGAATCACAACCAAATAATTGAATGCGCCCATCGTTAGGGTAATCAATACGTAATTCAGACTCATTGATCTTTATGTCGGGTATGCCGCGAGAGTAATGCTTTAGATAATCCCATGCGATAGTTTTAGCTTGCTTATACGTTGGGGCTAGGTAGGCGTAGCGTGGACGCTCTTTAGTAGATGTGAGGCACTGCTTTAACAGCTCATTGATAGCGAAAACCGTCTTGCCAAAGCGCCTATGACACACAATTACATTCCAACGCATTAGGTCAGAATGTATTTTCTTTTGCAGCTCACGCGGCTTGTACGGGATTACTATTGTTGCCATGTGATAGTCAGCCCGCCTTTATGCTCGACCTCACCCTGAAGCTCTACGGCCTTTAAATCTGGTAGTGTTTTCTTGAGTAATCCTAGCGCCGCAGCAACTTGACTTGGCGATAATAAATCCTCATCCGCATGTATATGATTATCAAGGCGTTTTATTAGGTGGGTTGTCCGTATTTTATTGCGTGTATTTTCGTCGCAAGTTATGCGCCTTACGCGTGCGCTGGACTTCTTTTTTACCGCCGGAGTATTACTATCTGCTACTTTTTTTGTTGTCATTACTCAGTATCCTATATGGGTGAGTTGTTACGAATTTTCGCTTTTAATTAATTTGGATAACGCGCTTCTCATTTCTAGAATTAACTTATCTTCAAGCTTCTCATCATCGCTATACATCATCGAATGATATGTTTGATTACCGTCGCTATACGATACTGAGTGTATCCAGCATAGCTTAGGGCCGCAATATTCAGACTCCCATTTTACCGCTTCTATTGACGCACCAATCAGCTCTTGATGCTCAATAAGGCTTATAGGTATTAGTGTGGTCGCATAAGCTGTGGCGGCAAACTTAAAAAACCCTCTCCTTGACATACTCATCGCGGTATCCTCTCGGGCGCATTGTTATAATGTAACGTTACTTACGGAATTTGCTCATATGCTTAGGTGATGGGTCCCACGGCTTTAGGTTGTATTCTGTAGCCATGTTTCGATTACCTGTTAACGCACATAGATTGCTGATCATTAGCTCCAAGTTCTCAATTCGCTCCAACGCACTTAAAAGCAAGTCATCATTGCTTGATTCCACTTCTTTCTTCTTTGCTTCTGCCATGCCAATTCCTCGGTTTTGATTGTTTGTTATTCTACCATGTATTATGTGTTTGTGTTTATACGCTTATCCAGTTACTCATCATATAACCTCATCATAATTCACTACACTGGGATCGTGCAGCGCTAACCACATAATCATTAGCCGGCTAAGATGTTTAGGTGGAATCCTATCGCAATTTACAGATATAGCTCCATCTAGGTCAATCTGCACAATATCATCCTCTGGCGACTTCCAATAAACACCGCAAAAATTACCGTCCGCATCAAGACAATAATTGAAAAGCCCCGGAAACTTAACGACATTACTCATTTCAAATACGCCTCATACTTAGAATAATGATTACAGTAATACATTATGTTCGTTAGCCTGTGCGGGCTTGGCTCGAGTCTTGCCTTCTTCTCGTCCAGCGTTCGCACTGTCATTGTTATGCCTGTACTGTAAACGTAGCTTCGTAATCTGCTTACGTTTACATTGTGCTTGCTTAGATCAATCTGAATGTCAGGGTATACGTGTTTGATGTAGCTCGACTGGTCTTTGTTCTTTCCGCTTTGCTTGCTCATAACGCAACCTCCTCGGTTCCAGATACTTTTACATAACGCTCATCAGCACCGAGAACACGATTATCCCAATTCTCATCAGTGCTTTCGATCTTAACAAAAGAATGCCTTCTGTGTTCGTACTCTCTTATAGCTTGACGCGTATACTGAATCAGCCACTCGGCTACTTCCTTATCTTTGTCATGACTAATTAGTTCGATTAAATCGACATAATTATTGATCATGTGCTGAGCAGACAGGCACACTATATGCTCAATCATGATATGTGGGCTTCCTGATATATCAATCTTCTCGGCATCGCTAAGTACCTTTTCTTCTACGCGACCAAGATCATCAAGCATCTTTTTGACTTCCGCCGGAATATAACAGGTATAGTATTCATAGGCGAACTTGCCTGCTTGATACAAGAAAGAAAAAAACGCAATCGACAAAACCAAGCAGCTAAACCTCAATATAAATAAATCTAAATTACCGAATACTGCCTCAATCATGATTTCGCTCTCGCACGGTTAAGCTTACGAATAAAACGCTCAGTTATCTTCCAGCTATCTTTATTCTCAAACGATCTGCCAAAAAAAACAAATGTCCGACCGTATGTGCTTAGAGCGATATGCGGTTTCAGTAATAATCTCGATCCCTCTATCACACCATTGTTAAATTCAGACCTGCTTTGTGAATCATGTATCATCATCTACCCCAATATTTTTATCTCTTATCTTGCGCCTAATATTATCCATACCAACATTAAACTTACTCCTATCTTCGAGACTCAACTTATCAAGTCTAGACACAAAACCATCATCGCCTTCAGCAGAAATACGCTTTGCGAATGAAATAAATCTATCTCTGTTCTGCGGATAACAAAGAAAGCCTTTCTCATCACTGTCACCTAATATTCGTTTAATTCCGTAGTACGCCAGAGCAGCGCAAAAAAAGGCAAGCATCGACGCGGCAAAAACTGTTACTACTATTGCGAATACTGCTGTGTAATCAATCATTGCCGATATTACTAATCACGTGATCAATAAACTGCATTTTCAGCTCTGCCATTTGCCATTTAGCTTCCGCCATAGCATCCATAAGCTTGGTTTTTTGCTCAACCTTACCGTAATTAAACTGCATAGTTATGTTCTCTAGGCGCCTATCGATTATATCCATAACATCGCCGACACTTACCTTTTCATCCCTTATAATCATCACTCACCACCTACTACGTCGTCATTGGGTTTACGTATAAAGCGCGCTATCTCTCGAACGTCGGCCTTAATCTCTTTTATGCTGTCAGTCTGCCAGCTATCGACCACACCTTTTGATTGAAAGCTGGATTGAATCTCCGCGATTATTTCTTGATTCTTTTCAGCCTGAGCGTTAGTTCTTGTCAGCTCACTATCACGAATAGCTATATAGCTAATCGATCCAGTGAATGACAGCGCTACAACAATCCACTTGAGCGGTTCGAGCTTATGCCAATCAAACATTCATTATCACTCTAATAAAGTGGTCAGCAAAAGCCACGCCAAAAGGCATACTTGCTATGAAAATAATAATTCCTAACTTATAAGCTTTGGTTCGTAACGTCATAAATCACCCCCTATTTTGTTTGTTTATTGTACCAAATTACGAAAGTTTTCGCACCAATCTTCCCATGACGATTGTATTTTTCTGTCGTGACAAATATCTGTAAACTCAGCACTCCACCAGAAAGCTTTTTGCTCGATACGCTTCAGCTTTTCATTCTCAGCCTTTAGGAGCTCATTCTCAGCTATCAGCTCACGAATATTTGAATCATCTAAGCATGTGCTTGAGCCGTTTATTTCTAAGTTTAGCTTATCCATCTATCTACTCCTCAATTAATCCCAATCGGAAACGCGAACAATAGACTCTACATGAGCCTTATTTAACAGCTTAATAATCTCTACCAATGGCTGGTAAATATCGGCAGATATAGATAGCGCTTGATCTTCGCTAAATCCATCCTCTTCTAGTGACTGACTCAACTCTAACGGTGTTAGCAATAAATCTATCTTCTCTTGTATATCACTCACTTAACTATCCTCCACTTGAAATATTCACGCTCTACTCTACCGCCGTTTTTGTCTATGATTATGATTATCATTTGCATTCCCTCAGTAAGTTACTGTTATCGTTAAGCCGGCAGCAAACAGCCAGTACAGCGCCTTTCGCCAATCTCCCTGCATTGCGTAAGGTACTGCCGCCATTACATCAATTATAATCAACAGCGTTGGCAGTGCCTTTGTGTACTTTTCCATCACTCTTCCCCTTTAGTTTGCCCATGACTTATCGTCAAGCATCTGCTGCGTTGGAATATCTCGCGTACTCTCACCCTGAATGAGCCGCCCCTCTATTCGTGCCGCATTCTTTAGCGCCTCAAATTCTCCCGCAAGCGCATTTTTTGTATAGGCGATATTAATTCCCTTCCAGCCCTTTGTTGTAACAGTCCAATCTATTAGCTCTGTCGGCGTCATACCAACCTCAAAAGCTCTTAATGATTCATTCATAGCTTGATAAAAAGCCCTTGGTGTAAGCGGGCACTTCATGTTTATTCGATGATCAATAAAACCCTTAGCCGCCTCAATGTCGATTTCTATATCTAATCCGTCTAGCTCGATGTTTTTATATTTCACTTGTCGTACCTCTTAGCTATTTCATATTACGCTTAATCGCTTTCGCCTTAGCTTCACGCTTTGCCTTCTTCGCATCGTGAGATTCATTCATTTCAAATTTACCGATAAAAGCATCCATTCGACGATTTAGCTCTTTGTTTGCCTGCTGCCCTAACACCTTCAACTCTTCCTCGTTACAGAAGTCTAGAAGCGCCCTAGAGCGCCCCCAGTATTCAGGCCTAAGCATTAAGCTTTTCCAGTTGATTATTTGCCTTAGCTGTAGCAACAACCATTTCGGCGAACTTATTCGCTACATTCTCGCGAATACCGGAATTAACCGCTTTTGTTATCTGGTCATCAATATCCTTACTGAATCCTTTCATCTTCTCAGAAACTATCTCTTCTACCCGCTGACCTGTAAGATAGTTGATTAGTGTCATTTTCGCATTATAGTTGTTGCTAAATGCCCCTCTCTCATCGACCATCTTTTCTAATGTATTATCAAATGTTCGCTTGATTAAATCCCTTATGTTCAGCGATTCTTTAGGGTCTCCCCACTTGTCAGTAACTGTGACCTCGTTCTCCAGCCAGTCATCAGCAAACGCTATTGCTTTTGATTCAATTGATGATCTTGCTTTAGATATAGCCTCATCAATTGCCGCATCTATTTTCTTTGATGCCTCTTTTTCAACCTTATCTAAGCACTGCTTGCTAATTGACGACCTTACGCCATTTATAATTTGATGCTTAACTTCTTCATCAATAGAGCCATCTTCTTCAATCCAATCGATATCTACAGTTATATTCAATTTCATAATATTTACTCTCTTAGTTAAATTAATAAGTTTTAGACAATAGGTTCCCCCTTTCTCCCTACTGGTAAGAATACAAGGCTTACTTATAATGCCTGCTTGTATACCATCAGCTTTATGGGAGTAGCACTCTCCAGTTAGTCGTCGGCAGTCAAAGGGAGACTGTATTCCATTTTTCCGAAAGCGCCGTATGAATTCAATCCGTGAATTACTTTGGTTGGCTGTAAATTTAAGGTTGCTGCTCAGTTAATGTCAGGCTGACCGGTTCGGTTTAGTTTTAAGTCGTGACCGTACGCGCATCTAATGGACTGCGTAGGAAGGGAATAGTGGATTATTAGAAAGGGCGCCTAGCAAGGGAATCGAACCCTTATAGCTTATCTTCTTGAACCATCGTTAATTGGAATCGAACCAAAAAGAATTACACTTTTACCAAAATCTAGGCACAAAAAAAGGCTATTTAATAACAAGCCAGTTGGTAAAGGCTGATCAGGAGTACGGTGAATCCGCGCCTCTGACCTGTTATTAAATAACCCTTACCGCACTTAAATCATTTCTAAAGACGTTACCACACGCCTTACTACATTTACTATTTTACTATAACTGTATTACATTGCAAGCCCTCTATTCGTTCGCAAGGGCTTTTTATTTGGTTGAGACTCTATCAATCTCTTCGATAATTATTATCACTAGCCCGCACATGATAGCAATCAAAAGCCCCGTGCATAAAACTATAACTTTTCCCATCGCCATACCCATGATCGTTAAAATAATACCGCCGAAAGATTGCGCGCATATAAGTTTTAAGTTCTGTTTTTTTGTCCACTTTCTCATAAATACCTCTTCGTTGGTTAACCCTGTTAGCGCAGGGTTTTACTTTATCTCTTCGGTTTCACCAAGCTTTATAAACTCGCTCACCTTCATGTCAAGCTCTCCGCAAACAACCCTCAGCCTATCAAAGCTAATATTCTTTGTGTTGTTGCTGACAGCAGAAAGATAAGCGCTAGTAACACCAACTCGGCCAGATAGATCTCTTAGTGACATATCTTTATGTATCAACGCTATCTTTAGTGATTTTCCTATATTCATCTTTCACACCTCAAGTTAGATTTAAATATATACCTATATTGGTTAATAATCAATACTATTTATTATATTTAGGCAAATAAAAGCCCAAGTTAATGGGCTATTACCTTGGCTCGGAAAAATGCGCGTAACCGTCGAAAGTGCTCGCATGAATCCGATATCTTTAACTATAAGCCCTTGCAGCGTTTATCAATGTTTTTACACTTAGCTACTACTGTTCGGGCCAGAGCTCATTATACTAAATATGCCGGTCTTTCACCAGCGCGCTATCACTTAAATCTTTCTTCTATACTGTCTGTGTGACGGCAGAAGAGGATCAGGTGCCGGCTTCCCAATGCATGTTGCGGGAACCCATCTCGATTTATCCTTCCATCCGTCTCGGCAAGAATCAACCTCATCACCTTCACGTATGATTTCGCCGTGCTTTAATCCTCTATAAACCTCTTCTTTCATAAATACCTCTTTAGTTAATATTAATACTCTTACACCCAAAAACCCCACTTAAGGGGCGTTTAGATTGGTATGCTCCATAATGGAACTAGGCACCTTCAGCGTTTTGAAAGCTATTCTTCATTTCTGCCCACTGTATCGCGTCGTCAACATGGATAAATCTAGCTTGGTTGTGCTTTTCGTTCGGGTTTTCTTTGTTGTATGTTGTAAAAACAGGGTAGCCAAACAGCGGTTCGGTTTGGTTGGCTGCTATATCTTCGTGCCCTCGCTCGCCGAAATTACCTACAAAATAAAAAGGCTTGTTGCTCACTTCTAACCTCCACACTGATGATAAATTGATATTCCCGCACACATCACACTACAGCGCTCTATCAGTAGTACCGCGGCTATAGCGTAGAATGCGATTAGTGAGTATTTAATTGTTTTGCTCATGCTTCACCTCAGAACGGAACAATGTTTAATTGCGTCGATACTCTACAGAACTCACCATCTTCGTCGTTATAATATTTGACTAACTGGAGCGTCCCGTCTTCACCATGCTCAATCGAAAGATTATAATCCTTGCAGAGCTTTTCAATCCTTCCGGCGTGAATCTCAACGTTTTCCTGCTCAACTTTTGCGTAGCTCATTTCAGTATTCATAAATCCTCCGGATAGTCTTCATTAATTGCCGCGTTGTCAGCTCTCTCCGCTGCTTTGCGACGCCTTTCTGTTAGTGTTGGGTTAACGCCATAGGTTCTAGCCTTCTGTTCGTTACAGCGCGCGCATGTGCCCTTGTCGTTGATCTTGATAGTGCAGCCGCATTTGCATGGCAGGCCGAAGTAAGTGCCGTCGTTGGATTTGAAGTGGCCCATTTGCTAAGCCCCGCTAGAATCAAAGAACTGGCGCAATATCATTCTAACCGCCATGGTGTAATTTCCATCACAATTAGCATCAGCGTAATCCTGTATTTTTTTATCTAAAACCGAATCGAACTTTATTAGCTTTTTCATATACTTCCCTCTGTTTGCATGAGTTAAGTATACACTCAATATATATTATGTAAATACTATTTATATATTTATTTTATAGCAGGCATAAAAAAGCCCCCATACGGAGGCAGTGCTACATGGCAGGCTTTGGCAAACCTGTTTTGTGTTTCTTATTGTTCGTCTAGTGTAGCACAATCAATTATTGCGCGGCCTATGATTTCTGGTATTTGAGGCACGACGGAATTTCCTAGTTGCTTACAAGCGTGTGCCATGCCGGGAACCCCATCAACAATGAGCTGAACTCCGGATTGCTTTTCCCAGTCCTGCCAACTGCCATTACCGACCAATGGGCCAGCATTAATTGATGCCCACCTTTTTTCCGCTTCTCCACCATTTGAGGAGATATTTCGTAGTGCCACTTTAGGTCCATTGCCATTGGGGTAGGCAATAATCCACACCCTATCTCTGTGATGGGGGGCGCCAATGTAGCTAGCTGATATACAGTGCCATTCTGCATCGTACCCGATCTGGGCCAAGTCATAGAGAAATCTTGCGAACCATCTCCCTTTGTCTCCACTAAGCAAGCCTGTGACGTTCTCAAAAATTGCGTATCTTGGCAGACACTCGCTAATAACCCTAAGCATCTCGGTGTATAAATTTGTTCTTTCGCCATCAACTCCGACTTTAGTTCCTGCCTGGCTAACGTCTTGACAGGGGAAACCTCCGCAAATAACGTCAACTGTTCCTCTGTATTGCTTTCCATCCAGCGTCCTCACATCTTCGTGAATTGGCACGTCAGGCCAGTGTTTTTTTAATACTTTCTGTGCGTGTTTATCGAATTCACAAAAAGCTACCGTCTCCATTCCTGCGCGCTCAAGACCTAAACTAAAGCCGCCAACTAAATGCCAGAGAACAAATCCAGCACTTTCATGCGGTTGCTCTCTGACTTTATTTTTCCTCCCGTCATAGCTTTTCTCTCATGTGCTTTATGTTTAATATTTTTTTGTCATAAATCCAATGGCAGCTTCGACACATGGCTGCATAGTCATCCAAGTCTTGATAGTTCCCTGTAAGGTTTGCATAGTCGTAATGTTTTGATTCTTCAGTGCCGCATTGTGTGCATTTGGTCGGCTTTCCATATTTAGCATATAAACGCCTATGAAAAGCTGCGTATCCAGCCTCGCCTCCTTTCCAAGAGCTATTATTTTCCCCAAATTGATCCCGCTTTGCTGCCACTCTTGCAGGTATTCCGTGTCGCTTCATGGCTTTAAAAATAGACTTTTGAGATACCCCAAGTTTTTCTCCAATTTCAACTTGGCTCATTCCCCCGATATACATCTCATTAATCTTATCTATATCTATCGGCGGAGCCTGATAATCTCCCTTGCATTTTAATGAGCAGAATCTCGGATTTTTGCTATAAGACTTAAAATCCACGCCGCACTGAGTGCACTTGTATATTGTCATGCATTGATCCTAGCAATAAAAACAATAATATACATCTATTTAGTGGCATTGTAAGCCCGCCAATACCAGAGAACAAATCCAACACTTTTAAAGCGCTCATAACTCCGCCGCTATATTTGCTTTAATCCATTGAAACACTTCTTTGCGGGTGCCCAATCCTGAATACGCCCCGTCGTATTTGATGTAGTAATATTTATCAGCTCGCACTTGGTCGACTTTCATAACTACAAAACCCGCCGGCGCTTTCTGCGATCCAAACTTGGCAATAGTGTCAGGATTTCTGACGAGAAGCTTATCAAGCAATACCTGTTTTTCGTCTACTGCGCCCCAGGTAACCAACTTCAACTTAGGCTTTTTCATTTGCTCGCGCTCAAGCTCGCGATGGATGTCGCTGAATTCGTCTCTCATGTGTTATCCACCAGCGGCTCATCGACACGCAGCGCAATATCTATGCCATTAAATATATGCCAGACCTGATAATCTACTTGTGACAAATTGTTTCTTAGTTGTAGCTCAATATCACGAATCGATTTCAGCAAGCTTTCAGTTTCGCTTGCATCAAGATCATATGAAAATAACTGAGCCTTTTTCTTTCTGTGTAAATTCTTTAGATCATCCACCTGTCACCACCATTTCTGCTAAAATTATTAGAATGCACGGAATTATTCCGAGCATGTAAAATTTAATTATATTCATTTATGTATTTTTTCAATTCTGGGCACCAGTTGCATTTTTCGCATCGATGCATTTCGTTTTTACATTTGCACAATCTCATTCGATTGCATTTTTTACACTCAGTATAGTCGCCAATAAATGACCAGCTATCCGTATGCAATCTAGAATTTTCTTGATCGTCCGCAAGATTAATCATAATTCCTCGATGTACTCATCAACAACTATCCGCGCACCCATTTCGTCAAGTATGCGCTGCGTTGGTCGTGCTTTATTTCGTGCTACTGCGTAAACAGTTGATTCCAGCTCGCCTATTTTCTCAGCATAGATAGCGTATTTAATATGCTCTCGAGTACCTGCCACACGCCCTATATGAGCGTTAAACGACACTCCGAAATTAGCTATCGGCATTCGCTTGTTTTCGTAAGTGCTTAATATGCGCTGTAATATGTTCATACGCACATTTTATGCCATTTGCTATGAAAAATACATGCCGCTCATCGACACGACTAAAATTAATGCAATTAAGAATAGCCCTTCTTTCGTGCTAAGTGTTACTTCGTAATGCTCGCTGCTCTTTGTCTCGCTGCTTTGTCGCGTTTCGTAGTTCACGTTTTATTTCTCCACATTTGATATTAAAAATATACTTTTCAGCTTCGGTGTATAGCTTGCTTCGTAGTTTTGACTGCTCGAGCGCCAGCAAAGATCGTAGGTTTTCAATGCTCACAATCACCACCAACCATCAAATTTTTCTGCTTTATCAGAGCATCAAGATATTCAAACTCATCAAACTTATCTGATATTTTACTTGGCACTTCAACAAATACTCCCTTTCTGTATGAGTGAAACTTAATATCGTTAAACTCGTGATCATCATAATCCGCACTAACAACGATTGCGCTTGATCTGTACTTTATCTCTGTAATAACTTCAAAGCTCATAATCATATCCCCAAGTACTTGTTAACTGATTGAATGAAGTCGGCCGGCGTTAAAGTGCTAACAAACTCGCCGCCCTCGTTGTCGCGCAGATACTCAAGCGTTTCAACGATGTTCAGTGTGTCGATCTGGCTCATCTTGAATGCTAGCTCTGTGCGTGTGCTGTACTTGCCCACATAATAAAGCGTGTGGTCCGCTGCGTTGCTGTCTGCAATTGTTATTAGTTGGCTCACGCTACGCCCTCCTCATCGAAATAATCGATCGTTATATCAAGTGCTGCGCATATCTCAGCAAGCTGTCTGTCACTCGGAATACGTCTGTTAGATTCAATTTCCATCAGCTGACCAAGCGACACACTCGGCAATTTGCTACTAAGCTTGACTTGATTGAGGTGCTTTTCTTTGCGATAAAACGCGATTAATTCTGATGTGTTCATAGTGATTCCTCAATTTTTAGCAGCTCGAAAGGGATTGTTTCTCGGCAAATATTTGCGCACTTGATTTGCGTCTCTTTTCTAGCAGCAGCATAAGCAGCATTTGATGCAGAAGAATAAGCAGCAGCAGAGTCAGCATAAGCAGCAGAAGCATAAGCATAAGCAGCAGCAGCATAAGCAGCAGCATAAGCATAAGCATCAGCAGAGGCAGCATAAGCAGAGGCAGCATAAGCAGTAGAAGCATCAGCAGAAGAGGCAGGATAAGCAGCAGCAGAGGCAGCATCTAACTCCTCTCTTGTTATTTCGCCACTAGAGAATCTTTCAGCAGCGACAAGAGCCGCTATGCTTCTGTCGTCCTTCATCAAATGCTCAACAAGTCTAGCGCATCGAACTTTAGCAAGGGTTAAGACCTTTACGTCAACACCCTGTCTTTTTGCGATCCACAGCATCCAATCTCCACGCTCACAATTATTCCATGCGTCTAATGCTGATTGATTTCCGATGTATTCGATACAATCATCGCACGCGCCTAATTTTTTCAAAAATTGTTGTAGCTTCATAGTGATTCCGCTTTGTCTGTTAGTCGTAGTGATCGAGCAGCGCCAGCTTTTTTAGTGATGTATCCGTCGCGCTCTAGTCGTTTAATTTGTTCTGCAACAGCGTTAGGGTATACGCCCAACTCGCTTGCTATGTCACCCATCGATGGGCTGTATCCGTTTTCGGCTATGTACTTTTTTATAACCGCTAATGTCTTCAATTGCTGCTCTGTCATTTCGTTGCCTTGTTTGTGTGTACAGTGTCAGTATATACAATACGCTCATTCATGCAAGCTGTTTATCTATACAAGTTAGCTATAGATTCACCGATTTTTATGCAAAAAAAAGACCCCGCTAGGAGTCTAAAATGGTGCGTATTTCGTAAAGCTCTTTAAGCCACAGCCTGCGTAGGTTCTTTTGCTTGCTCTTCTTCCGTATCCTCTCCTTCCTCGACGAGTAAGCCATAACCCGCCACCTCTCTGTATTCCATAATATCGCTGTCTGTAATACTGCCGTTGATATGTTTAGCGTGCAGCGTGTTAAATGACTCCTTGATTTTGCGAAAGGCCTCTTTATGCTCCAAGTCATAAGCAGTAATCAAGGCGATCTTTTCTTTTTGATCTTCTAGCTGAGATTCAACCTCAAGAATTTCATTATCAATGTCGTCAACGTTCTTTGTCTCCAAAGCAACATCCTTCTGATGCTGCTCAAGCCGTGATACCGCAATCTTCCTGCGGTCTTCTTTGTGATTCAAGCTTGCTTGAAGAGTGTTGATTGACTGATGAATCTTTTCTAGCATTGTTTCTACTGACATAATAATTTCTCTCTAATTTAGTTGTGCGAATTTTGTGTCCGCTGAAAAAGTTGGGTATTGAATTGGTTTTGAATCAGGCTTGGTGCGCGTAGAGTGATCAACTGTGCAACAGCCCATTATGAAAATTACGTAAAATATTGGGGCGAGGTTTTTCATTTCTTATTCACCCGTGCAGACCAGGCTTTGACGATGCCTTCGCCAGCACCGCCAAGGAAGTAAAACGCTAGAATCCATGCCACAGGATCACCGAGCGTTAAATTGTTCATGCTGGCCACCTCTTTAAGCTGAGCAACGCGAAAATCAAACAATTCACCGTTTGAAGGAAACCAAATCATAGCCAACCATGTGCCAGCAATAAGAACATGGATAAAAACGAATGGCGGAACAACAATCGCCACAGCTAAGCGCTGAACCTTTTTGAATGGTTCATACAGCTTCAGAAACATCATTTTAGCTTTAGATTTTTCCTCTGTCGTCTCCCACATTGCGTCGGCAGTATCCATTAAACCGCCAACAACTTTATCGGAACCGAAAATACTTCCCCAGAATCCAGCCATTACCATCTACCTCTATTAGTGCGTGTGTCGATATGCGTGAAAGTTGCGTATGCTTTCATTCCGTAATCGTCAGGGAAGCGTGTATTTAGGTATTCGTAAACCTCTGAAGCTGGCACATTGCGAACTACGATGTCAGCGGCACGACCGTAAAGATGCTGACTATTAGGTTTGCCGCCTTCATTTTCATTATGCTTTGCGCACCTGCACCCTGAGTTAATTATAATCGGCTCATTGAACCATGCGCGCAATTCCTCAAGCACGTCAAGAAGCTCGGCATCGACAGTATCGAAACCGCATCCGCACTTACACTCGAATTCTTCACGCGTAAAATGTTTTGCTGGAAATGTCATACTTCCCCCAGGTCATATAGAACAGTAACTACTTTTCGACGAGTGACGCCATCGACATCGACATCAATAACATAAACGTCATGCTCAGCTTTCTTTGTGTACTGTGCGCTAATAATAACGCGAGTTCTCCCCACTATCTTGCTAATGCGATCGAACACATTAGTTCGTGCAATAGGCAAGAAGCTATCAATGTATTCTTTGAATGTTTGAATCATGTTTAATCCCTGCTTTAATTACATTCAAATTGTACGATAAATGCTAAATGAATACAATATAAATTATTACGTAACAAATGCTTGCCAAGATAGTTATATTATATTACTATTACCACATCGAAACGATTTATCAAAAGGAAGGCAGACATGAATTCATATACTCCAATTGAAGACGCAAACATCGCAGCATGTAATCAACAGCTTGCAGAAATGGACGAGGGCGCTAAGTGGTTGATAGCTAAAGAGATTACCCTTTCTATTCTAGTTGTGACCGCTTTTATTATTGGTGCAGCAATATGATCAACGCATTAACGCAGGCCGATTTGATGAAACTATTGTCGGGTGGGAAAAGCCTAAGATGGGTGAGAGCATGAAAAACTTCGGCAACGCCATTACACTAATGCGATCGGTTGCTAACCTTTGGTTTGGTGGCGATATTGAAGCGGCATTCAAAGCAATATCAAGCGTGTGCGGTTACACAGCTACGTATTTACGTGCCATTGCAAATCGTTGGTTTCATGGCTCAATACGCAAGACAATCAACGCGATTAAAAGGAGGATGAAGTGAGCAAGTTTTTTACAGCAACAGCGCCATCAGATTTCGACGAGCTAATGTTTCTATTTTGGTGCGAGGATGAAAATCTAGATTCGGCATTATCGTATCGTGACGAATCTTTTTTAAATCTGAGCAAAAAAATATCTGGCTCACGAATAGATTTTAAGCATGATATCAATGCAGATAATTCGATTAATTTTGATTATGCATTTGCATCTTGTGACGATAGTTTTTTAATACCGGTGTCGATATTAAATGACATTAAAATGATAGGGGTAGAATGAAGTGAGTAATATCGTAGAATTCGTTCAAAATCAAGCAGCTCTATTTAATGAGTCGCTATCTGATGAGCGCATAACGTGGGCTAAAGAATCTCAGTTTGCCATTCAAGTTTTGCAAGAAAATAAGTTTTTGCGTGAGACAGCTGAAAAGAATCAATTAAGCCTACAAAATGCGATCATAAACGTTTCGGCTATAGGTATTAGTCTAAACCCTGCTAACAAGCATGCATATCTGGTGCCAAGAGGCGGCAAAGTATGTCTTGACATTAGCTACATGGGATTGCTGCACCTTGCCATGGCAACAGGCTCTATCATGTTTGCTGAATGCAATATCGTTTACGCGAATGATAATTTTAAGCGTGTTGGCGTTGGCATGCCCCCAGTTTTTGATGTTCAAGAATTCACAGACAGAGGTGCTATCGTCGGTGCGTACTGCACAGCAAAAACATGCGATGGTGACTATTTAACCGAAGTGATGAGTCTTGCAGAAATCAAAGAAACCGAAGCAACAAGCAAGGCGAATAACGGCCCATGGAAAACCCACTGGAAAGAAATGGCACGTAAAACAGTTGTTAAGCGCGCATCAAAGTACTGGCCAAAGGTTGATCGTCTTGACCAGGCTATTCATCATTTAAATACTGATGCCGGTGAAGGCCTTACAGTTTTATCGCAAGAAAAAGAAGTCCCTAGCGTTATTGATAACGATCAAAAAATGGAATTAATAGCAGCATGTAAAGATCATGGCGTGAGCATCGATGCGCTATTGAAAGCTGCCAGAGTATCAAGCATCGACGAAATAAATGCAGGACGATTTCAAGGCGCTCTAGGCTGGGTTAAAAAACAGGTGAAAGAAAATGATAATAGTTAACTGCGAGCAAGGGACAAAAGAATGGCTCGAGGCGCGGGCAGGATGCATTACCGCGTCAATGTTTAAAGATGTGCGCAACACTCTAAAATCAGGAAAGAACAAAGGCGGGTACAGCAAGAAGGCCGACGATTACGCTTTTCATCTTGCGTGCGAAAGAATAGCAGGCGAGCTTCTAGACGATGATCAGTTTGTAACGTGGCAGATGAAGCGCGGCAACGATCTAGAGCCTGATGCAAGACTAGCGCATGAAACATCAATGGGAATACTTGTAGAGCAGTGCGGCTTTGTGATGACCGACGATGGCAAGTTCGGAGCTTCGCTTGATGGCCTTATCGATAAAACAGGCAGTAGCGAATACAAATGTTTTACAGCTCCAAGCTCGATAAAGCCGATTCTGCTAGACAAAGATTTAAGCTCTATTACTGACCAAATGCAAGGCGGAATGTGGATAACCGGAAAGGCTTATTGCGACTTCGTTTTGTATTGTCCGCAACTAAAAAAGATCGGGCACGAATTAACAATCATCACAGTGTATCGCGACAACGAATACATTGAGGGACTAGAAAGCGACTTGCTTAAATTTGATAAGCACGTTGAAAATTACGTTGAATTACTGGGGAACAAATAATGTCAAACGATCTAAATCAATGCAATTTTATTGGAAGACTAGGGAAAGATCCCGAAGTCAAATACACGCAAAGTGGTGCACAGATATGCAATTTTAGCATTGCTGTTGGTAGTACATGGAAAGATAAAACGACAGGACAGAAACAAGAAAGAACGGAATGGATAAACATTGAATCGTTCGGAAAGCTTGCGGAAATTTGCGGGCAGTATTTAAAAAAAGGATCAAAGGTTTTTGCTCAGGGGGAATTTGTAACTCGTAAATGGCAAGATCAAAGTGGCAATGATCGTTATTCAACATCAATACGCTTAACGAATATGCAGATGCTTGACTCTCGTAGCGATACGCCAGCGCAAGCGCCACAGCAAATACCGCAGGCGCCGCAAGCACCGCAGGCACCACGCACGCACAGCGCGCCACCGCCTCCAGACATGGACGCATTCGATGATGCCATCCCATTTTAATAACAGCCCTTCGGGGCTATAGGTGAGAACGATGTTTCGTGCATCAGCATATAGGTCTAAATATTACAACGACTGGAGCAATGGAGACGCTTGCTTTCTTGATAGACCGCACATTGCAAAACTGAGAAGCACGGGAAGGTGGGGTATTATCGGCTGGAAACTTGGATCGAACTCAGATGATCAAGGTAAGGCCGAAAAGTTCGCAAAACAACTTAACGATAAAAAAGCTAATTAAATAGGTGATATATGAGAACTTACGAGAGAACGCGACATATAAAAACGCACGATAAATACGGTAACCTAATTGGTTACAAGCCAACAATGTTATCGCCGACAACTAAGGCGGCACGATTAAAATGTACGCTATACAAAACGGAACGCTTTAAAAATGGAGCATAAGATTTGCAGAAATGAAACTTGTCACAAAGCCGGTAAGTCTCAACCGCTGACAGCGTTCTATGTCAGTGTGGCAAATAATGACGGCCGACAATCTCGATGCATTGAGTGCGAGAAAGAAGCAAAGCGCATCAGGTATAAAGACGATTTGAAGCGATTCACCGGGCACAATATCAATAACGATTCTGCGCTACCGAGTCATGTGGTCGGGATACTAAATAAAGCAACGAGGGCGATTCATGAGCATAACACTTGAAAATAAAGCAGTAATGAAAATAAAGTTAGAAAGCGGCAACTACTTGGAGTATCAATTTCCAAAAGGTGCCGACTTTAACCGTGTTGTTGATACGCTTATTGAACAGCGAGACATACTTAACGAGCCATTAAGGTTTAGCAATGATACAGAAGCGTAAATGCTCGATATGTAAGAATTCATACGATAAGAGCAAGTTGTTTTTTGTTGGCTTAAAGTGCTATTGCTCTGCCGAATGTGGCGCGGTCCTTGGGCTTGAGATTCTAAACAAAAAGGATCAGGCACGACTAAAGGAGTCAAAGAAAAAGGAGAAAGCCAAAAAGGTAGCGTTTTACAAGAAAGATTTGCCATGGCAGTTTAAAACAACGAAGGATGTTTTTAATCGAGTTAGAAAACTTCAAGAATACTTGTGGTTCGCGGTTCGCGGTATCGAGCCCTACTGTATTTCATGCTTAAAAGAAAAAATGGATTGGGCGTGCGGTCATTATAAAACCGTTGGCAGTCAAGGTAACCTAAGATTTGATGAGGTCAACACATACCTACAATGTAACCGATATTGTAACAAGTGGTTATCCGGTAATATCTCGGGCAACAAAAACACGATAGGATACACTAAAGGATTGATTCATCGATTCGGAGAAGAGCGCGGCGCGGAGATAATCGAATACTGCGAGACCAATACACAAATAAAAATATGGACGTGTGAGGAAGTCGAAGCGCTTAGAATGGATTATTTGGCAAAAGAGAAATTACTAAAAGTAGAGCTTGCAGGATATACAGCACCATGAACCCACTCGAGCAGTTCCGCGAATTCTATCAAAGAAACCTGAATTGGATTGAGCCGCTTGTTGCTGGCACGATTCTTGGCGGGTGTCTAGTAATGGCTTACTACAAATTAACGGCGTGGTCGTTATGATTATCGAGATAGAAAAGCACACGGAAATAAACGGCGTACTGTGCACAATCGATGCCCAGGCTACCGCGCGCATCAATGCCGGCTCAAAACTTACTCTCGAGATACACGATAACAAATACAGCAAAAAGCAGCGTGGGGCACTTCATGTATGGTGCGATATGTGCGCACAGGTATTGCGCGATCATGGCATGACGTGCGAAGTTAAGCACCCGTTCAATAATACGACGTATGAACTGCCGTGGACGGGATCACTATTCAAAGAGAATGTTTATAAGTTCGTGCTAAATGCTATGACAGGCAAAACGTCAACCGAGGATCAATCAACGATTAATCCCAGTGACGTGGCCATGGTGATAAATAAAAGATACTCAGAGAATGGTTTGGCGTGCCCTCCTTGGCCGTCTAAGCGATGATTATGGCAAGTAAACATCGCCTGTCACTATTTTGTAATCAATTCGATCTATAAATATAGATGCTATCGTGCCACTCGCGTTGGTCACTTTGAATCTTAATTTTGGGTTACCTGCTGCACCCTGTGCAAATGTAGTATCGCTAGCTGACTTAAATACATAATCTGTCCATTCGCCGTCTTTTGTTTCGATGACAGGGGTCATGTTTATTCGCGCGAACAAGCCCTCTAGCTCTAGTTGCAGGTCTATTGTTTCTGATGTTTTCATCCGTACAAAGATTAGGAAAGTCTCACCATTGATGCTTACTGGCCCCATATCAGACATACTGCGCTGAAATATATACTCCGTCGAGTCAGCAGGCAAACCCGTTATAGATGCAGATTTGGTACCTGTCAAAAACTCGCCCGCCGTAGTTGACACGCCAATCGTTAGCACCGCCGTTGTGACTTCAGTGAAGTTAGCTCCTAGCGAGAAATCCCAGTCCGCACTGTCCGAACCTACGACCCAGTTATTATGCTCTGTGTTGAAAACTGCTCTCGGTATTGATTCGATAAATTTAAGTTCATCTACTGTTCCCGATGTTGTCGAGAACGTCATATTTCTACATGACACTTTGCAATCTGGAGATACAAGCATAGCGCCATTTCTGAGCGTCATGCCATCCATGTTTAAAATAGCCGTGCCAACGGTCACTTCAACAAGCTTAAAGTTGACAGTGTTAGAGTTATTCAGACGCAAATAGCTGTCTTTCATATTTATGAGCGTTATCAAGTCGCGCGTAGGGCCAGCTATCACAGTATTGTCAATCGTAATAAATGACGAGGAAGGGCTTGGGAAAAGCTCTAAAGTACAGCCGTCCGAGAAGTTTATATTTTGAGTCGCAGCAGACTTTATTATATTGTCTCGTTCATTCGACTCAAACCAAACTTTTTTGAAAATTATAGTTTTACAGTTTGTTAGCGACATGACGCGGCAAAAGTCCCACTGCTCGAACGTCATATTCTCAAAAGACACGCCATCACAATCGTTCAAAATGAACGCATAATCAGTGGCTAAAAATCGAGAGGACGCATCACTTCCGCGCGCGTCTGTTCCGACAAATTCAAAGTTATTAACATTATCAAGATTAATTCCTGAAGACTGAAATTCAATATCACGCGCGACTCCGTAAAACAGCCCCTCCATAACTAAAGCGTCTTTGCCTGTGTCAAATCGTATATCGTAAAGTTCGATGGGGTTCGTATTTAAAACACTAATACACGTACCTGTACCGTCGAAATCGAAATGCTCGATTCGAGACTTCTCTCGTACGATCCCGCCAACGGCGATACTTAAAAAAGGTGTTGCAGATACCGACGGAACCGTGATTTTTGTTTCTGGCGAGTTACCATCAATTCTGAATTTCGAGGCAATTGTCACGGCACTATCAAACGATGCACTTTCGTCAATGATCACTCTCCTCGAAGCTGCGACAGCCCCAGAAAGGACTGTTGAGTTATCGCCAGCGCCGTTCAGTCCTGCTGCCGTAGCTCTGAATGCCGCAGACTTTTTACGTATCAGACCGTAGGACGCGCCAATCGCGTAGTTTTCAAAACCGTCTATTGAGTCGCCGTCGGTCGCTGCTTGAGCTACGGTTTTTACGATGTACGTTCCGCCGCCATTTTTCGACGTTGAGTTGTTGTATCGAACCTCGACATTTTGCGCGGTATCAACTAAAAGCTGAGCATCCGCGTCATCCATCGCCACAGCGCTAGCTATCGTCTCCCACGTTTTTATGCTATTCAAATACGCACTAACGTTGGTCGTTGTGCCGTCTATTGTGAGCGGCAAGTCGGCAGCGGAAACTATCGATGTGCCCATGGTTATAACATTGTCCCATGTGCGAACAGTGGCACCGCCTACGGTTTTTGATATTACGCGGAGCTTTCCAGTGTATTTTACATCACCGGAAATTCTGCCAGAAGAGTCAAGCGTATACGGGTTTGACTGCGGTACAGTTAGAGCCTCGTCTGAATATATAGTGGCCAGCGTTCCAGTCTCGTTTACGTTAAATGTGACTGTTCCACTAGCTAGCGGATTTCCTGCTGCGTCTAAAAACTGTTGATCTGGATTAATTACTTCATTGCTCATGAGCATCCCCTCTTGTTCATATATGATACAATAATTGTTTATAGCTATGAGCAGTAATAAACATGTTAATTTCAGTTCTAGTATTCGTTATTCTGTTTCCGATTCTCTGTCGCGCAAGCTCTGAGCAGCAGTCGTCAAAGCTTCTTGAGCTTCAGAAAGAGCTTGCTTGTACTGAACTGAGCCCCGAGGAACAGAATTCAGCCTTAGTAAAGCGTTGCGAACAATGGGACTTTCATAAAGGCGCGTTAATCCTGCTATTGTCCCTGCTGCCGTTAGTGTTGCTGTCTTATTTGTAGCTAGGGACAAGCCGAAAAGTGCGCCAGCCAAGGCTTGCCCAGTAGGGGTTGTCACAGATGCGTCTTGCGCTCTAGTCGTGCTTTTTAAGACTTCCATCAATCCCATTAATTGCTTTTTCTCTTCGCCTTTAAAGAATACGTTAATTTGCGGCGTTAGCTTTCGTAATGATGTTTCAAACGAGTTAGGCGTAAGTCCACCGGCTCTACCGTTAGACAGGTCATCAACCACTTTTGATATGAGTGCTGAGCGTGCGTTTGACTTACCGCTTTGATCTAAGCTGTCATAGAGTATTTTCGTTTCAGAAGGGTTTTTACTAAAAAGCATACCTTTAACTTTTTCCGGCGTGACCTCTCCAGAATCTAAAATATTCTTAAGCTTTGTTTTTGTTAGTTTCTGAGCTTCACTCTGATAAACCGAGTTAGCCTTATTCCACTTATTGAACTCATAAACAGTAAGGTTTCGCTTTGCCATCTTGCGCATATCAGCAGACATGGCCGACCCAACACTTGTAAGCAACCCCTTGGCTCTGGAGCCTAATTGGCTTTTGGTTGTTGGGTCAAATGAGTTAATTATTTCTCGAAACGCCGTTCTATTCTCTTTCATGGTTGTAAATGTTTGCGGCACCTCATCTATTGTTGAAATTAGCGCATCTAAGTCGTTTATCGCTGACTGATCTCTAATCACCCCTCTCTTGCTTAGCTCCTCTCTCGCTGAAGCTATCGCCGCCTTTGTGTTCTTTATCGGCATATCACCAACAGCATCTAGCTTTTGTCCTGTTTTATTGAGGACAGAGCCCGCAGCAGACTTTAGCCTGTCTTTTGTTTTTTCCAGCGAATCAATAATATTTTTATAGCTGTACTCGGAATAATTATCGGCAACCCTGTTTACTGCCGACTCGCGCATTGCTTGCTGCTCGGCTCTTATTGGGCCGGTACCTATGAACGGTATTTTTTCTCCTGTTTGCTGTAGCTGCTTTCCTGCAAAAGTTGTAGGCGGCATTACATCGGAAGTTAGAACGCGGATACCTGACCGCTCTCCAGCTCGAACCAGCTCATTTTCTGGTACGCCAGAAGACATTCTTAATATGTTCTTACCTCCAAGTTCCACGCCTTTCGCTAGGCTTCCAAGGCCAGCCGACATTGCAATCTGCTCAGGATTAAAGTCACCTCCTGCAAGCTTTTGCCCAGACTGGATAGCTGTTTCAGTTGCGGCGGATTTCAGTCCGGCACCCACTAGCGTTGCCGATCTTCCTGCCGGCGTATATGCCGCCGCCAAGCCAAGCCCCTGCATAACATCAAAACCAGAAAGACCAGGCTTATTAATTACTGTTGCTGCACCTGTTTCGTTATTTACAAGAATGGGGAAAACAGAACCTTGCGCATCTTTATTATAAGTCAGCCCAACATTTTCAAAATTTGATGTGATTATTTTTGCGATTTCGTTCGGGTCTGTAGTTGCAAGAAGTACTGGCGCAATAGCGGAAACCTTAGCGGCAGACTCTCCAGAAAGAAGGCCAGACTTTTGAAGCTCTGGCAATCGTTCGGTTAACTCTGTTTGTCTAAGATTTCCGGCTAGAAAATCGGCCGACTTGGCAACATCTTCCTTTGTTAGTGGCGCACCCATCCCAAATGCTGATAAGGCCGCGTCTCGATTTAATGATTTTAGCCTTCTTGCTGTTTCGGCCTCTACCTCTTCTTTCGATGGCTCTAGTGTCGCAGCTAAAGCAGGCGCCCCAGAAGCAGATAGGTATGCATCAGCATCTTGCACAGAATCAAACTGATCAAAAATATTCACTTGTTCAGGCGCGTCGAACTGATCAAAAACGTTAGCCACTATAAACCCTCCGGCAAGTAACCAAACTTAGCTTTAAATTGATCGGCTAACTGTGGGTTTTGCATTAACATTTGAATTGCTGCCTGAGGCGCGCTATTGGTAGCTTCTACCTGTGGTGGAGAACTTTCATCATCAACGCTCTCATATCCTTTGCTATATATCGATTTATCTCTTTCATAGCCCGCTTTAAGCCTAGCAACCGAATCATTATTTGCTTTAGATATTTGATCTAGAACCCTTAATACCTCCGTAGAGTCGCCGGCCTGATCCAATTCACCAAGTGCCGCCGACAAAAGCTCAAGCTCTGCCGCCGCAATAGCGCCAAGCGTTCCGCCCTGGGCTTTCAAGTCGGTTAGCGTTGTAAAGGTAGAGTTTGCTTTGATGGTGGTTATCAAACCCTTAATTGTTCTCTCGTCGCTCGCTGGAAGCTTACTGAGCAACCCTGAGCCATATTTTGTGATTCGGTCCTCAAGCAACCCTTTAAGCTTACCGGTGGTATTGTTTAGCAATTCGGTTTTGCTGTCCGCTGCTGATATGGCGTTAATTATTTGCGTTTCAGTTGATTTCCATTTTTCTTTATTTTTAGCAAAGTCTTTTTCTGATTGCTTATCAGCTTCTATTTTAGATAGCGCTTTTGTTTGCTCGGCAATATTTGGATCGTTAAGATTTACAATCGGCTCCCACTTCTGGGTGACTGGGTTTATTTGGTGCGGTATACCGGCAATATCTTTAACTTGCGGCGAGTACCTTACGAGTTTTGAAATGTCGCCAGTTGCAGAATAATCAGAAAGTGATTCCGGTGTAAAATCTTTAGGGCTTGCCGCTCCTATGCTGTTGGACTGGCTTGCAGGCTTCCCAAACGCTTTTTTCATTTGCTCATGAACTTCCCTTGGCATTACGGGTGATTCAATACCCATTTCACGCGCGCGGCGTTGAGCGTATGCGGCCGCCTGCTCATACTCCATATTAATAGTTTCTTTGCCGATTTCCTGAAGCATATTGGCCTGCTTGGATTTCTGAGCTAGCTTGTTTTGCGCCTCTTGCTGCTTCTTCATTTGGATGCGTTCGGCTAGCTGAGGGTTTACGCCGTAAAGCTGCTCTAGTGCGCTTTGATCGCCCATGTAAGCGCTAGATGAAAGATCGCCGACCTGCTTTTGCTGAATAGCACCAGCAATCTTATCTGTATTGCGCTCTATAAAAGGTGTGTAAGTAGCCATTAAACATATCCTGAGTAATCAACGGGATTTATTGGCGCGCCCGTGTTTGATGCTGAAGTTGTCGCCGCCGTAGTTGTCGTTGGTTGATTCATATATGCGCTTGCTGCGCTAGTTAGGCCCCCAAAAACATCAGCCGTAACCGCCGAACGATTAGCATTATTTAAGTTTGTTGCGTTAATATTCTGGCTTGCTATATTCCCCTGAGCG
>Ga0307379_10001151_pt1 | contig 42351 bp, 29 predicted proteins | sample UN2MG_FD_202237 | JGI IMG/M metagenome (GOLD analysis project Ga0307379, IMG submission 202237) | Soil microbial communities from Risofladan, Vaasa, Finland - UN-2 | ecosystem: Environmental > Terrestrial > Soil > Coastal area > Acid sulfate soil | place: Finland: Risofladan, Vaasa | collected...
ACCTCAGTCCAAAAACTAAACCTGTCCTGCCTGTCCTGAGTTTATCGAGGGAAGCGTAGTCGAAGGATAACCAATGAGACATTTAACCACTAACAAGAATCGAGTTTCCCATGATGCACCCGTCTTTGTGCTGCCTGCGGTTCGGTACTGTTTGTATTTACTACGTCCTGCCATAAGGCATCCCTTACGGGACTTACGGGACTTACGGGACTTCCGTAATACTGTATGTTCCTCATGCTGGCCTCCGGCAGCACAAACTTCTCGAAAACGAAAACCTACGAATTCTTACGTACGAATTTATAAGCTTTTTATGCAAAACAAACCCAAAGTCAAGTAGGCCAAAATTAACTTAAGCTCTTTTGTGACAAGTAAATACGAGTTATTGGACATTTGGTTATTTGGAAAAAACAAACCCAAACAAACCCAATTAAAGCCAAAACAAACCCAATTCAAAGCCAATCGCTTCAAAGGGCAAAATTGATGCAAAGTGTGTATTTACAAAGGATTACGAAAATAAATGGCAATGGAGAGTCAGAAAAAACAAACCCAAAACAAACCCAATTGCCAAATGCCGAAGCGGCGGAGCGAATTAACTTTCTTTTGTTTTTCTTTCTTAACCTGATGGCCGGTTATGCCGATAAAAACGTCTGGAAAGTTTCTCGGCAACCCATTTAGTAATGAGTTGTAAAAATGAAAAAATTTAGACGCTTTATTTATTTTAACTAAAAGGAGATTAACATGGGGATTCAGGATTGGTCTGAAGATATTTTACTTGTGGACTTACCCCAGGAGCCGGAGGTTGGCGAAGAGCTTAAGACGGTTACGGAAATGGTGCGTGACAGAGGCGACTGTGACGTCGTAATAGACTTTTCAGGTGTCGATATTGTAACGTCATCGAGCTTGTCGAAGCTACTGAAGCTGCGCAAGATGCTGACCGATTGCGGCCATCAGCTTGTTTTCTGCAGCGTCGCCGCGGCGACGAGAGGTATCTTCATGGTGACCGGCCTCGACGGGATTTTTGAGTTTGTTGATGACAAGTTTGTTGCCCTGGCAGGCTTGCAGATGGTAAGTTAATAAGTAAGCCCGGTTCTCATTTTTCAAAAAGTATGAGAAATGTGAGCTTTACAGCCGGGCCATACTTTGTTAATATAAGCCCATTACTGTTGAGCCGGCTACGAAGGTCGCCGATAAAGCGGTGTTCGTAATCTGCTCGCAGGGGCCTTATAGAAGCAGGTAGCGATTAGTATGGATAAAGAAACTCTGCAGCAAATCGAGCAGACAATCGGTTACGAATTTTCCAACAAGAAGCTTTTAGCCAAAGCGTTTACTCATTCCTCTGCCGTCGATAATCGTATTTTAAGCAACGAAAGGCTGGAGTTCCTCGGCGATTCCGTTTTGGCTGTTGTTATCTGTCAAACACTCTTCGAGCGGTTTCCGGGCTATCTTGAAGGCGACTTAACGAAAATCAAGAGTATGATTGTTTCCCGCGGGACATGCGCCAAGGTTTCGAGGCATCTCGGACTTCAAAAGTATCTGAAGGTCGGCAAAGGGATGGTATCGAGCCGTGCGTTGTCGGGCTCTCTTGCGGCCGGAGTAATAGAGACCGCTATTGGTGCGATTTATATAGATGGCGGATTAGAGGCGGCACACAATTTCATCCTGAGAGTTTTTGGCTCGTTAATTGACAGGGCCGACGCCCAGCAGGCCCAGGGCAACTTTAAGTCGCTGCTGCAGCAGCATGCCCAGGAAAAGTTTAATGTTACACCTGTCTATATGCTGCTTGATGAAAAGGGACCCGATCACAATAAATGTTTTGAGCTGGGCGTGGTTATCGATGACCAACATTTCACAAGCGCATGGGGGACGAACAAGAAAGAGGCCGAGCAAAAAGCCGCTTTCAATGCTCTTGTCGAATTAAACGTGCTTGAGAAATCTTCTGAAGAGGATGACGAATAATTCTGCGGCATGCCTGAAGTGATGATTTCCCCGTTTTTGCATCCGTCGGATGTTTGCCTGCATTGAACAGCGCATGAGCTTTTTTTGCGGGGAGCTACTCTATAATCAGCCACGCGATGGAATACAGGACTAATGCGGTTACGAACATAAAAATAACGATTGAACCGAACAGGAGCACAGATTCTTTGACGAAGTTGGCGATTTTTATTTCCGGCAGCTTTGTGGCTTTATAGACGATTGCTATCGCTGCGACCAAAGGCAGCAGCCAGAGCATAGACTGCGGGTCTGTGGTGATTTTTTCCGGCACAGTAAAGGTCGCCATTACGAGAGCGTCTGTTATGGACATTTTGAGTCTCCGTCGGTTTCTATTTTGCACAGATGAGCCAGATAAACGGCGTTGACAATGCACAAAAGGTTAAGCAAGCCCGCGATGCTGGTATATATCTGTCCTATTTCGTTCGGTTTTCCAAAGACGGCATAGTCTCCCGTTTTGGCCAGGTACCCCAGGGCCGCCACTATCGGCGAATTCATAATTTGTGCAACATACCAGGGCTTTGCACCACTGGGATTAATAATTCCTATTGAGCCAACGTATAAGCCTGCACAGAATGTCAGGATAATAGTTACGGATATAATGAGCGCGCGTTTATTTTCTTTTATCATCAGGTGTCCGGCCCCCGGTATAAGCCATGCGAGCAGTCCGACCGTCAGCAGGAAGATGGTATGGTTTTCTTTCGGGCGCGGTTTGGTCACGATGCTGCCTCCGATTCTTCGGGTGTGTTTGCATCTTCGGATTCTTCGGTTTTTGCCGGTTTGAAGTTCATACGCTTTAAGATGTTTTCGGGATTAAAATGTACGGCCACCATACTTTCGGATTGAATATAATCTTCTGTTTGTAATCGCATCGCTTTGATTTTTTCGTACTCCTGGAGGCTGATACGTTTAACTGAAAGATTTTTAATACAATAGAAGCTCATGTCCGGCTTGAACTCCATCAGCAGAGGGACAGTGTCAACGGAGTTGCTGTCCTGCGGTACGAGTGAATAAAGCTTCTCTATGAATAGGCGATGTTTCCTGCGCCCGTTCAGGAAGAGTGGTGCCGCCGGGTTGCCCGCGCTATGCGCAGCCAGAGTTTGTATTGTAGCTTTTGATACTCTTCTCATGCCGGCAAGATTCTGCAGTTTGAACGGTTCGGTAACGTTTTCGGATGCGTCAGGGTCGTTCGGGTCGCTGGTGTTTTCCTTTCCGTACAGCTCATTAAATTTATCAATTGTGCTGTCCCAGCCGTCCTTAGCCGCCAGGCTGATAAATTCTTCGGCCTTGTTTTTTGCGGTTTCCATTGCAGCGAGTTTCTTTAAGTCTTCAGTAACTTTTTCTCTTACCGAATAGACATCTTCCGCATCGTCTTTCCGGTCCGTCTCGAAAGTAAGCGATTTTGTACTAAAGGTCTGGTCGATGCTTTGCGGCTCGGCGGCTTTGGCGGTTTTTATTATCCGAACAATGGCCATTATTTGTCCGGAGGTGTCCATAAGACCGGCCCATGGTGAGCCCAGAAGGTCTTTTAGCGGCCCGATATTCTGGTACATTCCGGGCCTGACCACATCAAATGGCCCAAGCTCGCTGGCGGTTAAATCATCGACGGCAAAGACAATCTGGGACAATGAGATCGGATTTTTACCGTAGCCCTCTAAATACAGCCTTGCAAGATATTCATTCTTTTGTATATCTTCGGGGCGGAGCTGCCCGGTTTTGCCTGCGTATATCTTGAGGTTGTGCTTTTTGCTTAATTGCTCGGCGGTGGTTTCATAGTCGCCGGCCATCTCCTTAAGCTTTTCGGTTGTGAATTTCGCAGGCTCTGTGCCTATATCATCCAAAGCCGGATCGGTAATTGTTTTGGCCTCCTGGAGTATTCTGTTTGCTTCTACGTTTATTTTGTTTTTCAGGAGCTGTTTTGAAATATCATCTATGACCTCGACATAGCTTTTAGTTTGCTCTTTCATCGGCGAGTTCGGGTCGTTCGGGTCGGTCTGCACCTGCTCAGTGAAGGATTGCAGTCTGTTCCTGTTGTAATAATCTTCCTTTTCCTGGTTGGTGGGCGCACTTATCAGAGGAGCAACATCATCGAGCCTGACGGCTATGTATTCAAGCTGAACTCTGTCCGGCAGCCTGTACCCGAAGCCGCAGGGATTTTCGTCGCTTACCTCACCAGCGACGAATTTCTTGTATTTGTCGAAATGTGCCTGCTCGGCGCCTGGCGTCGGGTCCTCGATGGTCGAAGAGAATACGGATGATTCGAATTCCACCAGGTCGGCGCTAATGCTTTCGCGCTCGATGGCGACGGCCTGAGTTATCTGTGAGCTTGTAATATCTTCATTAGAGCAAATCATCTGGGCGTACTGCATTGTTGCGAGTAATTCGCTGAATATTTCCAGCAGCCGCTGCTCGGGCAGGCCGTACTGGTTCATTATATCCTGGATTATCTGCGAGTATTTCCGGCCGTTATACGTCTGCGGTAATACTCTTCCGAGAAGCTCGCCGGCCTGCTCGTTAGAGACCATGATACCCGCGAGCTTCGCTTCGTTTTTGAGTAACATCCAGTATATGCTGGACGGAACCGAGCGCCTGTATATGTCATTGATTTGTTTGTCGCTGATTCTGTACTGGTATCTTCTGATGGTTTGCTTGATATGGTTAAGAAGTGCCGGGCTGGTCCGCTGCTCCGTAAACAGCAGCTCGCCAAGAAGTATTCCCCGCAGGTCCTGGTTTCGTAGCAGGGCGTCGGCCTGAAGGGCCCTGAGTATGTCCAGCTCCCGGCGCGCATAGGATAAATCTTCGGTTGTTATTTTCCTGTTGTCTCCAAAGTAAGCTATTGTGTTGTGTAGCCCTGCTGACCTTTGGCCAAGCTGCTGCAGCAGCGTACCGCCGCCGATAAAGACGAACATTATCCCGATAACCACCACGGCCATCACTTTGGTGTTGTTTTTCCTGAACCACCTGACTAAACTCATATATTCTACTCCAAATAAATTTTATAAAACTCCGCCAGTTTAACAAACAAAGAAGACAATGCAAGAAAAATAGCTCACCGATGATTGCTAAAAACCGTTTTGACAGCAGTTTAAACAAATAGTTTGAATTTTGCTACTGATACTATTATTATTGCAAAACATTATGGACAAGCAAAATAAATATAATAAATCGGTACAGGCGTTTTCTGACGCTTGTGAATGTCTGCCTGGCGGCGTGAATTCTCCTGTTCGGGCGTTCGGCGGGGTGGATGAGGACCCACTTTTTATTGACAGTGCAACCGGCTCGAAAATCCGCGATATAGACGGCAATGAGTATATCGACTACGTTGGGTCCTGGGGGCCTATGATACTCGGTCATGCCCATCCGGAGGTTTTGAAGGCCGTTATGGCCGCGGCGCAGAAGGGCACGTCTTTCGGCGCTCCGACATTGGCCGAGACTGCGCTGGCTGGAAAAATAATCGGTGCCTTCGATTCTATCGAGAAGGTTCGGCTTGTAAGCAGCGGCACGGAGGCGGTAATGAGTGCTATCCGGCTGGCACGCGGCTATACCAAAAAGGACCTGATAATCAAGATGGTTGGCTGCTATCACGGACACAGCGATTCGCTTTTGGTGGCCGCCGGCTCAGGGCTGGCAGAAGGCGCTATTGCGTCCAGTCCCGGTGTGCCTGATTCGATTGCAAAGATGACCATCATAATCGACTATAATGATATTGATGCGGCTGCAAAGGCATTCGAGGTCTATAAGGGCAAAATCGCGGCGGTGCTGGTTGAACCTGTCGCCGCCAATATGGGTGTCGTACCGCCGGCGGATGGCTATCTGCGGACGCTTCGGGATTTATGCGATAAGGAAGAGTCGCTTTTGATATTCGACGAGGTGATAACCGGCTTTCGCGTGGCGCTTGGCGGGGCACAGCAGCTTTTCGGCGTTAAGGCGGATATGACCTGTCTGGGTAAAATCATAGGCGGCGGACTACCTGTGGGGGCTTTCGGAGGCCGGGTAGATATTATGGACATGCTCGCCCCTGTCGGGCCGGTCTATCAGGCGGGGACACTTTCGGGCAATCCGTTAGCTACTGCGGCTGCAATTGCAACAATTGATATACTCGCGCAGAAGGGCACTTATGAAAGGCTCGAATCATCAGCGGCCATGTTAGAGGCGGGCCTTACCGATGCCGCTAAAGAGGCCGGCGTTGATGTTACTATTAATCGCGTCGGCTCGATTATGAGCTGTTTCTTCACCGACAAAAAAATACAAAACTTTGCCGATGTTCAGTCAACCGATATAAAACGGTTCAAGAAATTCTTTTCTTTGATGTTAGGGCAGGGGATTTATCTTGCCCCGAGTGCGTATGAGGCGATGTTTGTTTCTTTGGCACACAGCAGCTCTGACATTGAAAAGACAATCGAGGCGGCTAAAAACAGTTTCCAAAAGATATAATTAGTTGTCATTTACTACATTTGGCACAATTAGTTGGAGGGCAAACAAATGTGTAAAGGGATTTACAGAGTCATTATAGTTTTATTGTTTTCGGTACTGTTTGCGCAGGCCGCAACTGCGAAGGTAGATTTCTACGTTTCGCCGTCGGGTGATGATTCGGCCTCGGGCAGCCGGGACAGACCGTTTGCAACCCTTGCGAAGGCTCGTGATGCCATTCGGGAACTTAAAGAAGCCGGCGATTTGCCCGAAGACGGTATTACAGTCCACATTCGCAGTGGTGTATATCCTCTGGCAAAAAGTTTTGAGCTGACCGACAGAGACAGCGGCACCGAAAGCTCGCCGATTGTGTATCGAGCGTATCAAGATGAAGAGGTGCGGCTGATAGGCGGTAAACAGATTGAGGGATTTAAACCGGTTACTAATCCGGCTATTCTTAAAAGAATTGATGAAAAGTATCGAGATAAGATATTACAAACCGACCTGAGAGCACAGGGGATTACGGACTTCGGTAAGGTTTCGCCGAAAAGATTCGGCGGGCCTGCACATTCGACCGGCCTGGAGCTTTTCTTTGAGGATGAGCCGATGACGTTGGCGCGGTGGCCGAATGAGGGATTTGTGAAAATCACCGGCCTGGTTGAACCCGGCACTGTCAACGTCAGGGGAACAAAGGGCAGTAAGACCGGCAAGTTCATGTACGCCGGCGACAGACCGAAACGCTGGGTCGGTGAAAACGATGTATGGGTGCACGGGTACTGGTTCTGGGACTGGTCCGACGAACGCCAGCAGGTCGAATCAATCGATACCGATAAACGCATCATTTCAGTCAAGCCGCCTTACCACAACTACGGTTATCGTATCGGCCAGTGGTTCTATGGATTGAATATCCTGGCGGAGCTTGACAAACCCGGCGAGTGGTACCTTGATAGGCAAACGGGCATTCTTTACTTCTGGCCGCCGGCACAAATCGAGAAGGGTCGTGCAGTCGTTTCCGTACTGAACACACTTGTGGAAATGTCAGGCGTTTCGCATGTTGTTATTAAGGGTGTGATTTTCGAGGCGGCCCGCGGTACGGCAGTCGTGATGAACAACTGCGAAGACACGCAAATCTCCGGTTGCATACTTCGCAACCTCGGAGGTACAGCCGTGCAGGTAGGAGGCGGCAGCAATAATGGAGTTGTGGCTTGTGAAATCTATGCGACCGGCAGCGGGGGTATTAGTCTGCGGGGCGGAGAGCGCAAAATGCTAACTTCCGGGGGACATTTCGCAGATAATAACCATATCCACCACTACGGCCGATGGCAGCGTATGTACACACCCGCAATCGCGCTAAGCGGAGTCGGGAACCGGGCGGCGCATAATCTTATACATACAGCCCCGCACATGGCTGTTATGTTCGGGGGCAACGACCACATTATTGAGCTCAACGAAATCCACAACGTCTGTCTGGAGTCGAACGATGCCGGTGCTATCTACGCCGGACGGGACTGGACGATGCGGGGGACCGTTATCCGCTACAACTATCTTCATGAAATCACCGGATTCAGAGACCGCGGATGCGTGGGCGTCTATCTGGATGATATGTTCTGCGGCACGGAGATTTATGGCAATGTTTTTTACCGGGTCACGCGCGCAGCTTTTATCGGGGGCGGGCGCGACTGCCTGGTCGAGAACAATATTTTCGTGGACTGCAACCCGGCCCTGCACATAGACGCGCGTGCTATGACCTGGGCCGGATACCATGTGGGTACTACCATGACGGACAGATTGAAGGCCATGCCATATACCTCCGAGCTGTGGCGGGGGCGATATCCGGAACTCGTGAACATACTTGACAATGAGCCGGCTGCACCGAAAGGTAATATTGTCCGGCTGAACATTTGCTCCGGAGGCAAATGGCTGGAACTGCACGGCGTTGATAAAAATATCGTCACTATGGAGGATAATCTGATAGATAAAGAGCCGGGTTTTGTTAATGCCAGGAGTATGAATTTTCAGCTTAAGGGCGATTCCGGCGCCTATAAACTCGGTTTTAAGCGAATTCCAATCGAAAAAATCGGATTATTGGAAGATTTCCCGGGGCATAACCTCAGGCAAAACCGAATGCAGCCCAATTAAACCGGTTGAGGCCGGGTGGCGTGTTTTTTCGAGTTTGAGATAAATTTCTTGCACTTATGGCGGAAATAAAGCATAATAATTGGCGGATAGCCGATGCTTGTCGGCGTCCGCAGAGTATATGACACTATTGTGAGGAAAGAGAAGCCCAATAAGCTTTTTCCAACACTCCCAGATTTGTTTGGGTGCGTCATGCAGTTTTGGTTTAAATAAAACGAAATTTGGATAGGAGAGTAAAAAATGAACGAGAACCAGACCGGTCCGAACAGTTTGTTGGATACTACCGATTGTCTTGAAGCAATTGGGGTGTTCAGGGGATGGAAAAATTTCTTTTTTGTCATTGTACTTATATGTCTTCTGCTGCTGCAGGCATCCTTTTGGGTTGTGAATATGGGTTACATTCGCGGAGAGTGTCCAGGCATGATCCAGGGCAGTGTAGCTGGGGGTGTGGGCCAGAATGTTCAGGATGCTAACGATGCAGATGTAGCATTGGCTGGGGATAAAAGCAAGCCGGATGCGGCAGAAATGGAGAAATCTTTTTTTGGAGTAACGTTCAAACATTTAGCGATGGGTATCCGGATTGTTAACGCCATACTTATTCTGACCGGGATGCTTTACTGTCTGACGATACTTATGGCTTTGAAGATTTCGCTGGTAGGCAGGCTTGGTGGAATAAACCATATATGCCGGGCATTTTTCCTGTCGCTTCTTATGCTTCTTCTTCTGCTGCCCTGGCAGAGAATCTTTAGCGGTATAGTTATCGGCGCGATATATACTCCCTGTGAGCTGGTGAGGTGGACTTCTGCTGAAACGGGCGAAATATTCAACGTTATCTTTTTCTATCTGCGTTTCTGTGGTTTCTGGCTGTTGATACTGTTATTGCTTATCTGTTCACAGCTTCGCAGCGGACGCTGGACAAAGACTATTCTTCGTCGGCTTGAGGTGATATAAACAGATGGCCAAAGAAAGGATTGGCTTTATCGGCACCGGTATTATGGGTAAGCCGATGGCCCGGAACCTGCAGGAAGCAGGGTATTCTTTAACCGTCCATAGCCGTACAAAAACAAAGGCCCGGGAGCTTCTGGATAGAGGTGCGAAATGGGTTGGGAGGCCGGCCGATGTCACGAAGGACTGCGATGTTGTAATAACCTGCGTTACCGACACGCCTGATTGTTATCGGGAGAATTAAGATGACGCAACTTGAACGTATCGGTGTCTCGCTTGATAAAGAGCTGCTTTCGATGTTTGATGAGCTTATCGGCAAACGGGGCTATCAGAGCCGCTCGGAAGCGCTGCGTGACCTTGTGCGCCGGGAGCTGAGTGAAGAGCGGCTGGGCGACCCAAAGGCCAAAGGAGTGGCTGCCGTATTTCTGGTTTACGACCATCATTCGACAAAGCTGACGGACAAGCTGATCGGCCTGCAGCATTCGCACAGTCAGGCATCTTCACTTCAGGTGATTTCCTCTCTGCACGTTCATCTGGATGAGCACGATTGTCTGGAGGTGATTGTGATTCGGGGGCAGGTCGGCGAAATCAATAAAGTGGCTGAGAGCATATTGAGCATGAAGGGCGTCAAATTAGGGCGTCTTAATGTTATGGCAACTTAATTTGTGATTGACGATTTACGATTCGCAGGTTAAAATCCTCGTTTCTTTTAATAGATATTAGAAAATTATCAGGGCGATTAGCTCAGTTGGCTAGAGCGCACGGATCACACCCGTGAGGTCACTGGTTCGAATCCAGTACCGCCCACTAGACTAAGCCGTTGTAAAGCAAGGACTTACAACGGCTTATTGTTTTTCTGTTTACCGCAAATGATTTAATCGTATTTTATGTCACGCAGTATTCCCGCAATAAACAAAATTTTTTACAGAAACTTGCTTGGGCGGCCTCTTTCCCGCTTCTGATCGCGGGCTGTCCTTTCGGAGGAATGGACATCAGTACTCCACACTCCGCCATCTGGGCATAGTTAAATGCACCGCCGACAAAGCAGAAACCGTCATGCCATTCCAAGTCAATGAGAGGAACAGCTGTAGACATCGCTTTAAGATACGTCTACGAGAGACTTACTCCCACTCCTACTGTAAATCCGATGTTTGTCTGAAGAGACCAGGTTCAGCAATTCGTTTAAATTCATAATTTTGTGCAGAAAAATTTTCTTTATTCGGAATTCGTCGCGCAGAGGGGCGTTGGAGCGAAGCTATCGCACGTCGATCGAGCCGTTGCCGATGTGGGCGGTGAGGCTGCCGGTGCCTTCGCCGATGGTGCCCTTGATGTGGCGCTTGCCCATATTGCCACGGACGGTCATGGGCCGATCAATATGAACGGAGCCGCTGTCGACCGACAGGTCCACCCGGCCGGCAAAGCCGGGCGGCAGAATGACATGCACGTTGCCGGAGCCACTGCCAAAATCCGCGACAACATTGTCCGGTGCCGAAGGTGCGAAGACCGCAGAGACGTTCCCACTGCCGGAGCCAGCGTTCAGACGGGAGCAGTTGATGTCCTTGCCCGTCACGCCGCCACTGCCGGAATCCATATGGATCCTATGGGCTTGGACATGCTCGACCCGCACCGGGCCGGAGCCGGAACGGGCCCAGCAGGTCCCTACCTGCGAGGCATCCGAGAGCCGGACGCCGCCGCTGCCGGTGTCAAGCTCAACGTCGCCGCCGCTGAAGTTGTCGCCATGGACCGAACCGCTGGCGGAATGCAGGTGCACGGCCCCTTGGATCCGGGCAGCCTCGACGGACCCACTGGCCGTACTGGCCCTCACGTTGCCGGTCAGGTCCTGCACCTTGAGCGACCCAGAGGCGCTTTCGCACTCGATCCCAGCCTGCCGAGGCATGAGGATATTGTAACTGATGCTGATGGACCGGCGCGAGAGAAGGCTCGGCTCGTCCGCCCTGATCTCAAGCCACTCGCCGGCCTCCAGGAAGCGAATCTCGACTTGTTCGGCCAATTCCTGGGCCTCTTGCTCTGTGGCGGCCCGCACGCAGATTTTTGCGGTTACGGCGGCTTGGTCAGTCTCCTGGCCGATGGCCTCGATCGATCCGCTGGCCGTCGAGACGACCAGAGTGGTCCCCGACCGCATTGGGTGCTGAAGCTCGACCGTCCTCTCAAATCTGGCCCGGTTGTCCCAGTTGCCGTCGCCGTCGATGACAATGCACCCCCCGACGAACAATAGCACGACGCTCACAGCACCGGCACAAAATAGGGTCAGTACTACAGAACCTTTGATGAATTGTTTTCGTTTCATCTCACATTTCCTTTCTGCCCTAAGGGCAACTTCAAAATTCCCCCACTTCATTAGAGTCACTAGAGCGAAATATCTGCGGCGTAGCCATATCGTTTTGTCAGATCGGTGAGTAGAATATGAGAGAGCAGTTACCGTAAATAACGGTAAATTATATTTGGCATGTGCCGAATTGCAAGTGAGATTAATATCTGCACAATAGTATTTGCCTCTTGCTATGCGTAACCTTGGTGAAACACGTCTGCGACCCATGTCAATAATTCCCTTGCATGGCACTATATATGGGAATTATAATATTGTTTCACGCTCTATTCGCGCAAAAAAGATAAATATAGTAGTGACCAGACGAAACAGAACGAACACAGAAGAGATTAGACGAAAGATTGATGTAATTGTAAGTCTTTATATATCAGTGCTTTGTAGCTATTTTGTTTATTTTTGATATCGTTAGGTGGGAATACGGATAGGCTTGATCGACGTGAATCACACCCGTGAGGTCACTGGTTCGAATCCAGTACCGCCCATTAGTATAAGTCACGCTGAATCCTGTATTCAGGACACTCATCAAATCAATGTCGCGGCTGTAACCTAAAGTTGAAAACGTATCACTTGATACGTTTTGGAAAAATTTGGAGGCTGTGGCAATTAACAAAAAAGAAATCACCAAATATTTTTAGGACAAGGTAGAGGGCCGGCAATTTCCCCAACTGCCGGCCCTTTGGGCAAATAGTTAGTGTACGAGTATTCCGAAGGCATTGCTTGTGAGGCGTCTTAACGTGCCATAGCCTCGATTTCCTCTGTTCTCATGGCCACGTCGTAGATGCGGATATCATCAATCAGGCCGGAGAAGAAACTTGCTGCCTCAAGAGTTACGCCGGCGCCAATGTAGAGACCGCTTTGTTTGCCTTCTAAAATGTTCTGCTCATCCTGGGCTACATTAATACCATCGACATAGAGCATTCTAAAATAACCATCCCACACAATGCATATATGATGCCAGTTGCCGTCGGTGATTACCATCTGTGACTGCAATGGCCCTGCGGAGCGGCCGGAGCCTTTCAACTCCGTCATTAAGCTGCCTTCAGATGGATTTGCAGAAAGCCAATTTACGCCATCTGTTTGAGCTATGACCACTTGCCCGGGGGCGCCACCTTTTATCCAGGCAAATATGCTGAACTGGCCATCTGCCGGATTCAACACAAAGTCGGTGCTCAGGTAGTTATTTATCCCATCGAATTGCAGCGCTCCGGCTGCCTTACCATCAGCAGGCTGCCACTGCGGGTTGCCATTGAGGATAGCGTCGTATTTACCGGTGTAGTCGTAAGCGATATTGCCTTCTGTCTCGTCAAGCTTCAAGTAAGCGACCAATTCAACCGGTAGAGTTTCTTCAAACAGATGCTCGGCAAGGACGACCAAATCATGGGCATCTACTATGCCATCTCCGAACGGTGTCGGGCCGATATCACATAACGGCTCGTTCTGTCCCCAGTGGTCGGCCATTATGCATAAGTCAACGGAGTCAACAATTCCGTCGCTGTTGAGGTCAACGATGGGTGCGACCGGCACTTGCCAGATGTCCGAATTACCTTTTCCCCCGGACCGAAACGAAGCGAAGTAGAGCATACGCCCATCGGCTGAGATACTTGGATTGAGGTCTGCGTCTGAATCGCTGTTGACGGGCGGACCGAGGTTAACAGGCGTGGTCCAAGGAGCATCTAAGGTGTCTCGCCTAGTAATCCACAGATCATGTGTACCTCCGTCACTTGGACAATATCCGCTAAAGAAAAGTGACATACCATCGGGAGAGATTTCCGGTGCGCCTGCCACGAACGGAATGTTGATAAGTGGGCCAAGATTAACCGGAGTTTCCCATGTATTGTATTGAGAAATCCGCTGGGTGACCCATATATCGGCGCCTCCGTATCCATTGGCTCGAGCAACCGTTCCGAGCGCATCGCCGTCAGAGAAAAACAGCGTCAATCCATCGGCCGAGATAGTCGAGCTAATCTCATCGGCGGAAGTGTTTAGGCCTGGGCCGAGGTTCACCGGCTCGCCCCACGGGTCAAGCAGTGTTTTACGCGTTGTAACATACAGGTCATAATTACCATAGCCGCCTGCGCGATTGGAATTAAAGTAAAGGCTTAGGCCGTCGCTCGATATATCCGGCCCGGCATCTCGGGCCGAACTGTTGATTATTGGACCGAGGTTTACCGCTTGCGACCACTTGTCATCCGTTGTTGCCCGCGTGGCGACATAGATGTCTCTGTCGCCGTAGTCACCGGCGCGAGTGGACTGGAAATAAAGTTCAAGCCCGTTAGCCGATATTGATGGGTCAAACTCGGGATTCCCACTGTTAACAGCGGATCCGAGATTAGCGGGTTCTCCGAATCTGAAATCCGCGTGCACTTGTCCAGTCCCGGTCAGCACAATTACCATTCCTGCCAATACTGCAATTTTCCACATTCTCATAGTCTTCATTCTTGCCATCCTGTCTGATTTGCGATAGAATAGTCATATCCTTTCTCCGGGCGCGCAAATCGACCGCTCGGAGCCGGATCCGGGCTGGTGAGGCTGTTGCCGAAATCGATTGACTCACCAGCCCTTACAACAGCAACATTAAATCAATTCACATACTTTATTTTCTTCGCTTCTCTTGTATTGCTATGGTTGTTTTTGTGTTTCTAATTTTTCCTGAAAGCTACTATCAGCTATCCAGATTTCATGGTGCCACTGACCGTAAACCTTCTCAATGGCCATTCGGCTCATATCCGGGGCAGACCAACAGCATCGTGAGAAAGAACCATCCACAATCCTGGAGGCCTCTTTGTTGTTGACATCATAAATCCAGAGTCCGCCGCTCCAGAAACATCCGACACTCAATTGCTGTCCGTCGGCGGACCAATTGAGAAAGAGCTGCTGGCCGTCTTCCATGGGCCCGGACCAGCGTGCGATAACTGACTGATCGGCAAGGTCCACGATTTGAAATGTCACGGCGTCAGGCATGAACGCTATGTATTTCTCATCAGGCGAGACGACGGGGAACGGGTCACGACACGTGAAAATCTCCTGCGACTCGGCGTTGTTTGGATCGGGGCGAACGGAGTAAACTTTGTTATCCAAACGGCAATGATAGTAGATGCGGCTTGAATCGCCGCTCCAGTTGGGCCAGCCTCCCCTGGCAAGAAACCGCGGATGGCCTGTGCCATCAGCTTTGACAATCCAGACTTCCTCCTGTTCCCACCCCCTATGCTTTCCCTGAGGTTCAGAAGTCAGGTCCTTCAGTGACAGGACCTGCCGATCACGCACATACACAATATATTTTCCATCGTGAGACCATGATGGGTCTTTTCCCGGAACCGTCAGCAATCGTGTCTTTGAAGTTTCGAGATTGAGGATTTCAATACCGCTGGCGCCCAGGACGCCCCGGCTATATGCCAAATGAGTACCATCAGGTGACCAGCTCGGGTGAAAGCCCTCGGCCACGACCCGTCTGGCTATCCCGGCGAGTTGACGATACTCCTCTGCAGCCCGGTGCATAACTTCAAAGGCCGTCCCCGTCGGCCGCTTATCTTTCGGATACCATGATTGATCCGCCCATAGGCTGTCAAACACATATTTGGAGGCCGAACAATTAAAACGCATTTTATCCATCAGACCTGACTCGAGAATCTTGTCATATTCGGTCTGTGCCTTTTCATAATCACCCAATGCGACAAGGGCACAGAAAAGATGAAATTTGTATATCTCTTCCTGGGGCCGTAGCTTAAGGCATACTTTGGCATCGTCAAGAGCCTGGTCGTATTTACCCATCCGCATCAGGGTTTGGCGGCGCTGGTTACTGAGTTCCGCCAGGCGTCTGTCACGTGGAGCTATAAGGCTTGCAGCCCGGTCGTGATCTGCAATAGCTTGATTGAGCAGCTCACTGTCATTTTGTGTAAGAGCAATTTCGCGTCGTGCGATGGCCCGAAGCGAATACCCCGCCGGATTTTTCGGCTGGCTCCCAATCATAACGGATGCCTCTGTCTCCATATCACGGTGTTCACCAAGCGCGTAATAGGCCAAAGCACGCGCTCTTCGCGCCCCAAAGTGAGTCGGATCCAGCTCCAGTGCATCATCGAGCCAGCCGAGTGTTTCCTGCACGGTCTGTGCGGTTATGGCACGCAATAAATAAGCGTCAGCAGTCTTCGGCAGCAGTCTCTCACCCTGCCTGAGGTGGATCTCCGCCTTGTTCTTCATCATAGGGCCATTGGGGGCCGCCTCCAGATATATGGAAGCGAGAAGAAAATGTGCATTGGCGGCGATTTCAGGCCGCTCCCCCAGGAGAGTTCGCAACTGCTCAATTCCGGCCTCCGGGTCCTGTAGCTCCGGCAGAATGCGGGCGTGCAGTAGCCGGGCTTTGGGCCCGACAAAACGACTCGACAGGATGGGTTTAATTTCAGTAAGGGCTTGCTGGTATTCGCCGCTGGACAGCAAATCCTCGACCAATGCAAGCGTTCTCTGATGGTCGGTGCGGGTTTGCTGAACGGTGACGCGAACATAGGCATATGCGACAAGGAGCAGGCCGACAACAATGACTGCCGCAGCCGACCAGGTCATCACCTGGACTCGATGTCTCCGCAGGAACTTCTGCATGCGGTAAACGAGGCCGGGTGACGCTGCCGTAATGGGCTCATGCCTTAGATGCCGTTCAATGTCTTCGGCCAAAGCGTGCGCCGTCTCGTACCGGTGTGACCTGTTTTTCTCAAGGGTCTTCATCACTATCCAGTCAAGGTCGCCCCTGAACAGTTTGCGCAATACCTCCGGGCTGGCCTGCCTGGACCGAGCGACGTCCGTCAGTGTTTGGCCGAGTGTGCGGATTTTGGTGGACGGCTTTAATGGGTCTGTCTCCTGAATGATTCGCTGCATCTCGGCATAGCCGGCTTCAAGGAGCGTCTCGGCGTCGAAGGGGGTCGTGCCCGTCAGCAGTTCATAGAGCAGCACACCTAAAGAATAAATGTCCGTTCGAGTATCCACGTCCAGCCCGCTCATTTCCGCCTGCTCCGGGCTCATATAAGCGGGTGTGCCAATCATCTGGGTATAGCGTGTAAAGACCGTCTTTTCGGTAAGCCGGTAATTGGTTGCCTTGGCAATACCAAAATCAATGACCTTCGGAACCGGCGTACCATCGTGCAGAGTCACCATTACATTGGAAGGCTTGATGTCACGGTGGATGATGCCTTTCTGATGGGCATGCTGGACCGCGTTGCAGACCTGTATAAATAACTGCAGGCGCTCAGGCGTGCTCAGCTTGTTCTTATCACAGTATTCGGTGATGGAGACGCCCTTTACCAGCTCCATTACAAAATACGACCGGCCCGTCTCTGTGGCCCCAGCATCAAAGATTTTGGCAATGTTGGGGTGGTCCATCAATGCCAGGGCCTGGCGTTCGGCCTCGAAGCGGGCGATGACTTGTTTAGTGTCCATCCCCAATTTGATTATCTTGAGGGCGACCGTGCGGCGGATCGGTCTTTCCTGTTCGGCCATATAGACGACCGCCATGCCGCCCTCGCCGATTTTTTCCAAAAGCTTGTATCGATCTATTGTGGCCCCGGGGCATTCTATAAGAATTGGCCCTTCCCAGGCGGCAGTGTCGTCCAGGACAAGCGCTTCGAGGAAATTGCCCGCTTCGTCATTGGCCTTTAGCAGCGCCTCGATATTGGCCCGAAGGGGGGTGTCGCTGCCGCAGGCGGCATCCAGGTATGCTTCTCGTTCCGGGCCGGGTTCTTTGTCAATGGCTGCGTGATAAATTTCTTCGATTTCTTTGAGCTTGCGTTCCATTAATAGCTCCTCAGTAACGTTTTCATATAATAATGCGAAATTCGGATATAAACCGACTCAGGAAAAGTCGGAAAAAAAAGAAAAATAACTCTTAATAGGCCGGCTCAGACATCTTTTCGTAACTGGTGGAAAAGCCACGCTCGTGCGAAAGACCAATGTCTGATCGCCGTAGCGCGGGACATTCCCAATACTTTGGCGGCCTGGTCGATACTCAAACCGGCAAAAAAGCGGAGTTTTACCAAATCAGCTTTCACAGGGTCTTCGTTGGCAAGCATTGTAAGAGCCTCATCCAGTGCAATAAGCTCATCGGACCGAGGTTGGGCGGGCGCTTCCGCCCCCTCAAGATCGACCCGTCGATGCTCTCCGCCGCGTTTGAGGCTTTTTTTTCGCCGGGCATTTTCAATGAGAATCCGCCGCATCGCCTCTGCGGCCGCCTTGAAGAAGTGCCCGCGATTGTCCCAATTCTGGCTTTCTGACCCGATGAGCCTGATATAAGCTTCATGAACCAATGCGGTAGCCTGGAGCGTCTGGCCGGGTAATTCATGTGATAGCTTCTGCGCGGCAAGAAAACGCAGCTCCTCATATAACAAAGGAAGCAGCTTGTCTGCCGCCTGTATATCTCCTCGTTCGATAGCGCTTAAAATGCGTGTGACATCTGTCATAGTTATTCTCAGGAATAGATATTTGCCATCTCCGGTCCAAGACTCATGGTAACAAGCCCGAAAGGTGCAGGTGGACCTCTATAAATATACCTGTGCAAGTCAGGATGTCCTTAACAGGGACAGATTATTCTATCAAGAATTAGTTGATGTTTCAAATACTACAATATAAGGGCAGGTGCGGGCATGGACGAACCTCCTAATGTGCCCTTTTCGGAACTTGTCTGATTTTCGGCGGGTTGTCGTAACGCCGCCCAGTGGTTGGTTCGCCGAGGGGCACAAAAAAATCCTTGGGAAAATTCTTATTTGGCATTACATTATAGCGAGATTAGGTTCTTAACGAAAAAACTATGATTCAACAATCGGAAATTTCTGTAGAGGCGTTTTTGGATAATCCGACAAAAAAGCATATCCGGCTGACCAGAATCCAGAAGCTCATCGGCGACAGGATGTTAAAGTCCAAGCTGAACAAGCCCTGTTTTTACATTTGCTCGAAGGCGGATATTACTGAGCTTATGGCCATTCGTCCCAAGCTTAGAAAGTCGTTTGGTGTCAAAATAACAACGAACGCTTTTTATATCCGTGCCCTTAGTCTGGCCGTAAAAAAATATCCTCTTGCTGCAGGTAAGGTTGAAGGTGATAAAATAAGGATTGCCGAACGCATAAATGTCGGCTTTGCGGTCAATGCTCCCCAGGGTCTTGTTGTGCCTGTGGTCAAAGATGCCGCAGAAAAGACGTTACCGGATATCGCCCGCGAGGAGGCGTTGCTAACATATAAGGCACGCGATAATCAACTGACACTTGAGGAGATCGAAGGCGAGACTGTAGCATTGAGCAATCTCGGTGCTTACGGCATAGATTGTTTTCTTGGAATTGTTCCGCCGCCTGCCAGCACTATATTGGCTGTCGGTAATGCGATTCCAACCCCGGTTTATCAGGGCGAAAGTGATACAATAACAGTACGAAAAATAGTCAGCCTGTCTCTGGCGGCCGACCATAGAGTTATGAACGAAGTTTATGCCGCCGAGTTTCTAAATTTCATTACGGCCGAACTGCAAAACCCGCAGCGGCTGGTTTGACGGAAAACATAAGTTTTATTGTTCAGTAAATAGAACGGGTGCTATTCTACTATTACCGTCTCGTCGGGTTCTATGCCGAGTCGTTCGAATCTTCCAGCACGGCCTTTTTCGTCACCGGTGTTAATTTCCCGCGCGAGTTTTCCCACAGTGAGTGCATGTTCTCTTGGCACTACCAGCACCCCGTCACCGTCGGCTATTACAAGATCTCCGGGGTAAACAAGGACACCGGCGCAGTTAATAGGAAAGTTATAGGATTCGGCAATGAGCCTTCCTGGCCGGACTCCGCGGGTGCTGTATCCGTTTTTGCAATAGACTGAGATTTTTTTGACCTTGATAATTTCGTCGGTGTCCCGTGCGCCGCCGTTTGTTACGACACCAACGACGCCTTTTTCCGCCCAGCCGAGGCTGTTGTTGGAGCCGATAAAGCCGCATTCGGGTATCCCGCCGGCGTCGATAACGACGATGTCTCCGGGTTTTGCCGCGCCAAGCCAGGCATCCGGGGCTCTTCCATACTGCTGAGATTTGAATTTCTTGAATCCGTCAAGGTTCGGGAACGAGTTTTGCCCGACTCTTACATCTGCAGGTACATGTCGGACGGTAATTGCGAATCCTGTTACTCTGTGAGAAAATTTTTCTACATCCCGCCAAAGAGGCCGGATGTCCTTGTTCATTAAACCTATGTCCTGCAGTCCAATCAGGTCCATACCATCGAGCACGTCAGTCAGCCGCAAGTCCTTGTATAAATCGAGAATTTCTTTTCGTGCCTGTTCGCTGTCGTCGAAGCTTTTATTGTTCAGCAGCCTTACTCCTTTAGGTGTCGTAAGTTTACGCCGATTGGTTTTTTGCGCTTCTGTGATGGGGATGCCTGATATTAAAATAAGCAATATTATTGTTATAAGGCTGACACATTTTGTACATTTCGTTAGGTAATACATGGTGACCTCCTGATAATGGTTAATAAATTTTACTACCTGATTTCTATAACACATGTTACACTAAGGGTGGTGTGAAAAAATGCAAGTGTTTTTTTGATTAAGAATGTCGCATTAAGGAGTGAGAAAAATGAGCAGGTCTTTTAGAATCGTCCATGTTTGTGTTTTCATTTTGATAACTTTAACAGTAACAGCCCCGCATGTAATGGCGGTGAGTTTGTATAAAGTCGAGCCGTTATGGTCCGATGGCGCGCCGGGCGCCAAAGGCAGCGAGGATGGTGACAAACCTACTCTGACGATTTATCTTCCGCCAGGGGAAAAAGCGACCCGGGCTGCTGTGGTAATTTGTCCCGGCGGCGGTTACGGGCATCTGGCTATGGACCATGAGGGTCATCAAATCGCTCAATGGCTTAATTCGTTCGGTGTCGCCGGTTTTATTCTTCAGTACCGCCATAGTAAAAGCGGTGCCGGTTATGGTCATCCGGCGCCACTTCAGGATGCACAGCGGGCGGTAAGAACGGTTCGCGCCCGGGCTAAAGATTGGAATGTTGACCCCGGCCGGATAGGGATTCTCGGTTTTTCGGCGGGGGGACATCTGGCATCCAGCGCCGGTACTCATTTCCAGAATCGCTACAGCGATGCAAAGGACTCAATCGATAAATTCAGTTGTCGCCCGGATTTTATGATACTTATTTATCCGGTCATCTCGTTTACCGAATGGTGCACTCACAAGGGTTCCAGACGGAATTTATTAGGGGACAATCCTGAGAGTGAGCTTGTTGAGAATCTGTCCAACGAAAGGCAGGTTACGGCCCAGACTCCGCCCACTTTTTTGGTGCATGGCAATGATGATAAGGGAGTACCGCCTGAGAACAGTATCTTTTTTTATCTTGCTTTGCGAAAGGCCAAAGTCCCCGCTGAGATGCACATCTACGAAAACGGAAGACACGGCTTTGGTCTTGGCAAAAATTTCGGGCCCGTTTCGACCTGGCCGACTCGCTGTCAGGAATGGATGAAAAATCGCGGGCTATTGGATAAGAAAAAATAGTGACCAATTAAATTAGTCTTAAACCTGCATTATACTCAAACTACGCGTAATTTTGTAGGTTGGTAGCTCGGCTTATGAGACATCTGGTATATTACGCTTTAAAAATAGGCCGATAGCTTGCATTAAAGAGACCGAGTGGGTTGGGAACTATGAATATGAATCTGCCGCAACTGAACCAGTTCGCCGAAGGCTTGAGCAAGATGCTGGCCGACGGTATCGGCATCAAGAGGGCTTTGCAGGTAGCCAGTGGTTGTATGGCCGCTCCGGTAAACAGGCGCTTTGCCGAGAGCCTGAGCCGGTCCCTGTTAAGTGGAGAGGACCTGCCCATCCAAGAGTTCTCACGTTCACTACCGCCTTTCTTCCTGATGATCATTCAGTGTGGTATGCTGACAGGCAGGCTGCCTCAAGCCTTGGCTTCCGCCGCCTATTATATCCGTCAAGTTCTGCCCGTCAGATATACCCTTCGAAGGTATGGATGGTATTCACTGACCGCCTATTTGGTGTGTATTGTTACTACCGTGGTGTTTCGCCACCGTCCTTCGCTCGTTGTACTTTTGGCCTTGATAATACTCTATGTGCTGCCTCGATGGATAAAGAATCTGGCCTATATTCGAGACGCGATTCTTGCGAAGATGCCCTTCGTGGGAACCTGGATCCAGCAGGTGAGCCTGCTGGAGTTTTTTTCATGTCTCGACGTTTGTTATGACAGCACATTGAGCGTGCAGGAGATGTTCGATTCCTCCATTCGGGCCGTTGGGAACCTCTCTTTGCGTCAGCAACTTCTGCAATCCAAAGTGGCGATTGAACACGGCGACAGTTTTGCCGAAGCCCTGCGAAAAGTGCAGTTTATACCACCCGGTATGATTACTGACATCCGGGTAAACGAATTATCCGGAAAACTTGAACTCAGTTTTCATGGATTTGCACGTGAGTTGAGAAAACTGATTGAGGCCAAACTGCAGCCGGTTAAAGCCTTCGCCGCAGGATGTGTCCTCAGCTATGGAGTGATTATACCCCTGAGCGTTATTCTACCAGTATTCCTCGATATAGACTGGCTTCCCCTTTATTTGATGGTTATGATAGGTGAACTATGGCTGATCTGCCTGTATATGGCCGTAGTTAATTACCTGCAAAAGGCTGTAGATGTCAACTGCTGGTGGGACGGTCTGCGGGATAGTAAAAATAGCGGCCGGTGAATTTAGTCTTGGCCTTTAAATACAGGCGATTTTTCTATGATGTAGTCGAGATAATAGTGTCAATGCTTCTTGAGCTGGAGTGTCTCCTGCCCGTTGACAGTTCCCAGATATGGCCCCATATCGAGTTCGACCTTTGCGGTATATGTGCCGTCCGCCAACATGACGGGCGTATCGCATACGCCGCTTCAGCCAAACTTCATTTTCTCTTCTGCCATGACCTTGCCGTCTTGGATAAGGGTCAACGTAGGTGATTTTCTGTCACCTGCTCCGCTGAGTATTCGCAGCGTACAGCCGTTTTCATCTTTCAGCCCAGCCGAGATCGCCATCTTGCCATTCTTAATTCCAGAGCTTATTTTCCACTGACATTGTCCGCCGAGCCGAACCGGTTTACTCTTCATTGCATCAGCGGCATTGGAAAAGAGTTTCATTTTTCCGTTAATGAAAAAGTAGTTCCAACCCTCGGTATCCAGAAACCAGTGAAAAGAGTAATCATTCCCCGGCAGCTTGGTGTAATTCTTACGGGTGAGTGAGTAGATATAGAGAGTGTACGTGGCCCTTTCCTCTGCCTTAAACGGCCCTGTGAATTCAAATCGAGGCTCCAGCTCACCAGCCCGGCTCCCACGCTCAAGTCGGGGGAACTTCTTCCCGACCTCATCAGTCAGGTCGCCATTCATATTTTCGTCAACGTAGGCAACATCGTATCCGGCGCCTGTGCCCCCGGATTCATCGACTATGCCCAGCATCGACTTCGTACCCTCGTTCCCTAACACTACACAGAAGTAAAGCGGATTTTCCGAGCCGTATTGCGGTTCCTTCTGCAGTTTCCAGGTATGTTCAATCGCCTGAGACGGCTGAAATACTGATTCCGGCGGATTCACTGAAGCGGCTGGTTCTGCGTTATTCGGTTTCGCTTCTGCCTCTTGTTGGCGGCTGTTGTCAAGTGACGTTACAGTCTTTTCATTAAATCCTGGTACTGGGGAACCTATTCGATAGATTACGATTGCCCCAACAACAGCTATTAGCATCAACAACCACAGAATGTGATTTTTGTCGGTATGAAACTTCATATCATTGTCTCCTAAATTTCCTAATGTTTTTCCACGAAAAGCAGAGCAATGTATGTATGGTTTCCGTATGACTTCCTGAGCTTCTCGTCATTCAGGGAAATCCCAGCCGCGGTTGCATCCTAATACAATACAAACAAATTTTAATCTGTCAAGGAAAATTTAACAAACAATTCGCTATATCTGTTTTTAGCTATTTTTCAGCCATTTCCGACAAGTACAGCGACAGGTCGGCGGGGCTGATTTCATAACTAAAGACGTCTTACAACTTATAATTCTTTACAATCCGATCAGGTGCCGGATTTCTCGGATGTTGTTTGTGTAAATTCGGAGGGCTGTTCGTCCAAATCACCTTCTTTTTGTTGCTGATGGGGAGATATTGTTTTGATTTCGATGGGAGGCTGGTTTTGGTTTTCGTCGGTCTCGGCCTGGCATTTTCCGACTGGATGCTTAAAAGACGCACAGTAATATAAATATCGTTTTCAAGCCCCTGCGGGTATCTCGCTTTTTCCTCTCATACCACCTCAACATTTGACCTTAGTTCGGCATTTTCCTGTCGCAACTTTTCATTGATAGTAGTTAATTCGGCGAGTTCCTGCTGCAGCTTTTCATTAGCGTCAGTTGATTTTTCGTTCTCTTGCCGCTGCTTTATGTTGACGACTGTTAAATCGGTGAGCTTTTGATTAAGCTTCTGTTCGGAACGTCTGTACTTGGTGAATACCCAGAATAAAAGTATTTCCGATATTATTAAAGCAACCACAGCTGAGGCTGTTAATAATATCTCTGCTTTAGAGCCAATGCCAAACGGAGTTCCGGCAGCTTTCCATTTCTCAGTGGCTGACAGAGCTAAAGAGATAGTGTACAGTCCTTCAACAGCCATGCTTTCTATTATCATATTGTACCCTTTCAATTCTATTATTTATCTGGCAGGGCTTCTCAAGTTGGATTGTGAATGTACCTGGATGTTCTGCCGTCTTTGTCCCATAATATGGTCAATTATGTCCGGCTTGCTGATAATGCTGGCCACTTTTCCATGTTTCTATACTACCGGCACTCTTACTGAAGTAGTTATCTACTTTTGCAAGAAAATAAACTTAACGGTATGTATCGGAATATTGGGGTAACAACATTATCCTTTTGCTGATTAAATTTTAGGATTTTCGAATGTTGTTTGTGTAAATTCCGAGGGCTGTTCGTCCAAATCGCCTTCTTGTTGCTGATGATCCGGGGAAATTGCTTTGATTTCGATGGGAGGCTGGTTTTGGTTTTTATCGGTCTCGGCAGGCTGTGTGTCCGGCTGTTGAGCTACTTGTGAATCAGGGAGTGGTGACGGGGCAGAGATAGCCGGGCGTTGTTCTTGAATCTCATTTACGGCAACAGGTTGTAATATATCTGCGGCTTTCGGTGGATGGAATTGGGCATGTATGAGTTCGGCTACTTTTCTGTAGTCTTCTGCGCCGTGGCAATTTTGCTCGTATTCGAAAATTGTTTTGCCGTAACTGGGTGCCTCAGCGAGCTTGATATTTCTTCTGATATGAACCGGCAGGATTTGGGCCTGAGACCAGGGGCAGTCGGTTCCTTGTGCGTTTTTGAGGAATTGCTCGATGTCGTCCTTGACTTCATTTGTAAGTGAGGCCCTTCCATCGAACATGCAAAGCAGCACCCATTTTACTTTCAGATTAGGATTAATTCTTTTGTTTACAAGCTCGACGGTCTGGAGCAGCTTTCCGAATCCCCGCAGTGCCAGGAAATGCGGCTGCAGCGGGATGAGGACATCTTCTGAGGCGGCGAGGGCATTTAGCGTAAGCAGTCCGAGTGAAGGAGAGCAGTCGATAAGACAATAATCGAATTTATCCCGGCTTGACAGCATTGCTTCTCTCAGGATGGTTTCTCTTCCGACTATGCTTACCAGCTCGCTTTCGGCGCCAACGAGGTTAATGTTCGCCGGCAGCAGCCAAAGATTGGGCCTCATGAGCATAATTTGCTGTTCAAATTCAGCCGACTGAGTCAGGACTTTATAAGAGCCGGACTGGACTATTTGCGGTTCGAGGCCGAGGTGTATCGTCAGATGTGCCTGAGGGTCAAGGTCGAGAACGACCACCCTGGAGCCTGCGGCGGCAAGAGCTGCTGCGATGTTGACCACAGTCGTGGTTTTTCCCACTCCCCCTTTCTGATTTAATACTGCAATGGTTCTCATCGTTCGTTGTTCGTCGGCCGATACCCGTATGATACGTTATTTGATTTACGGATTACATTTTTTTCAGGATGGCATCGAGCACGCCGTTAACAAAGGCCGGCGATTTATCGGTACTGAACTTTTTGGCAAGCTCGATGGCCTCGTTTATTACAACTTTTGGCGGGATATCGGGACAGAATTTCAACTGATAAACCGCCAGTCTTAAAATACTTTTGTCAACAGGTGATAGTCTCGAGAATTGCCACTTTATTGTCGAATCAATTATCGGCTCGTCGCACTGTTGAAGATTTTCCCAGGTTCCTTTAATCCAATCCGATGCGAGTTTTCGTACAAAATCGTCTTCATCTGCTTCTGTGAAGAACCCCTCTAAAAGCTCAAATACGTCCGGGCCCTGCACGTCAAGTTGATACAACACCTGCATTGTCAGTTCTCTGGCCCTTGTTCTTCTATCCATATTAATAGTTCGTAGTTTATGAACTACGAGCCCATAACTACAAACCGCTTATATCTGTTCCATGACGTTGGCCATTTCCATAGCTGTTAATGCTGCATCCGCACCGGCGTTGCCCATTTTTGTCCCGGCCCTTTCGACTGCCTGTTCGAGTGTATCGCAGGTCAGGACTCCAAAAACGGCCGGTGTTGGTGAATCGTAGTTGATTTGTCCGATACCACGGACTACCTGCTGACATACATAATCATAATGGGCGGTTTGGCCTCGTATGACCGCGCCGAGGCAGATTACCGCGACGTATTTACCGCTGCTGGCGAGCTTTTTGGCGGCCTGCGTAATTTCACATGAGCCCGGCACCCAGACCGCGGATATCTGTTTGTCAGCGGCGCCATGGCGCTGGAGACAGTCTATTGCACCTGCAAGCAGTTTCGAGGTTATGAACTCGTTGAACCTGCTGATTACAATAGCGTAATTGCCCTTGCCGGCAGTTATGTGGCCTTTTATTTCTTTAATCATAATTTCACATCTCCAAATTATATCTGTGGTACCTCAGACGACTGACGCATAGCTACAACCCAGCTGTCAACCATATATTATAAGACTCTTTCCGGCCGGTTTCCAGAAAAACAAGCCGCAACCTGAAGAGCTCCGGTTCGCATTTCATTAGCCTCAGAGGCTAAACTATTCGATTATAAGGGGTTATAAGGCAAATTTCCAGCAAAATTTTACTTCAGGCAAAAAGCTCTTAAGCCGACAAAAAACCGCTAACCTAAGTTTATTTTGTGGGCGATAACCACGCTGTATGAACCCTTGGCTATATAGGGATAGACTTCGATAAGGTGCCATTATGCATTTTGATAGTATGGAATACGGCCCCTATGGCAAAGCCGAGCAAAAGGCTCGGAAGGCTTTTGAGCTTTATGAAGACGGCAGAATGACTCAGGCCCTGGATGAGCTTCAGACGGCGATTGAGATAAATCCATCCAACAGTTCCTGGCATTTCAACAAGGCGCTGACGCTGGATTCTATAAACCGGTTTGAGGAAGCTATAGACGAATATGAAATCGCCCTGCAGTTGAATCCCGACGATTTGGAGATACTAAATTCCCTGGCGGTCGATTATACCCGCACTTGCAGATATGATCAGGCCATTGAAACTTTTGAGCATATCCAGGAAATTGACCCGGGGTTCGAGCCGGGCTATTGCAATAGGATAATAACATATACGGAAATGGGCCTGCATGATTTAGCCGAGCAGATGTTTTACCTGGCCCAGCAGATAAAACCGCATTGTGCGTTGTGCTATTATAATATCGGCAACAGTCTTTTTGTTCGCGGCCATTATAAAAAAGCTATCCACTGCTGGCTGCAAACTTCTGAGCTTGAGCCGAGTCATCCCCAAATAAACTACCGAATCGCCCAGGCTTACTGGTCGGACGGTTATATTGAATGCTGCCGGGAGCATTTCCTGGCGGAGCTTCGTATAAACCCGGGCGATATCGATGTTATTTTCGATTTCGGATTGTTTCTGCTCGAGACCGGTGGTATCGAATCGGCAAAGGAAAAGTTCAACAGAATACTTGAGCTTGACCCGAATTTTGCGGCTGCCTTATTTTATCTCGGAGAGATTGCTTTTAGCAGCCGTGATTTTAAACGGGCTGTGGCACTATTCAGTCAGGCACTTCAAAAAGACAATACTCTTGCAGGGCCGTGCTACAGGCTGGCACAGTATGCTTTGATGAAGGCCCAGGACTTAAAGACAAGAGCTTATCTGGTTTCGGAGCTGGAAACTTGTCCGGAGGATGCGGATACTTTGGTTTCTATGGGGTCGATGTTTTTGAGTATTGGCGAGGTTGATTATGCGATGCATTGTCTGCTGAGGGCGGTTGATATCGATTGTGCAAACGCGGATGCCTATTATTACCTTGGCAATGCCCGGGCAATGAAAAGTGAGTTTCGTGATGCTGCGGAATTTTTTGTTCATGCACTCGATATAAGAGGTAATCATATTCCCACTTTAAGAGATTCGGCTCTTGTTTATCTGGCAATGGGCAAATTGGCGGACGCTGCGAGAAACATTCATAAGGCACGTTCATTAGCGCCTGACGACCCGGAGCTAAAAGAGCTTGGCCGGCAAATATTTGCGGCGCGGATAAAACAGTGGGTAGTGGATGTTTTTTATCGATTCAGTTTTAAGTCTGTTTCGAAAAAAGTTCTTCATTAAATTTTTTCGTGCTCATTATTCTAATCTTCATTCCCAAAAGCCGCTATAGCTGTTATTGTCTAAATTCTTATTGAAGCACTTTTTGGTCCGGCAAAGTCGTACTCTTTGCCACCTATAATCACTTTGTTGACTGTGAATGTAACCGTACCGCCTTTTTCGACCCACTCTGTCCTTAAGCTGATTCCGCCATTTGCATTTGTTACGCTGGAGAAGGAGACAGTTCCACCATAACCTCCGCTCCAGGTTCCCTCTATGGTCGCTCCGGAGATAGGCAATCCCGTCGGGTCATTCTGCGTAACTGTAAGCTCTGCATATGCTTGGTACCAGCTCCGGAAGACATCTTTCTTCCATAGGCGCATATTGACCTTTATGGGCGGGGCGTTAAGGTGGATGTAATTCGTCTTGGTTTTAGTGTTAGTACCGCCCAAACCTGTTACACTTAAACTGACCGTGAAATCACCGGTATCCTTAAATGTGTACGTATGAATCGGATTCTGTTCCGTTGACGTTGTTCCATCGCCGAAGTTCCACAGCCGACTGGTGATGTTCCCTGTGGAAGTGCCGGTGAACTGCACAACCAGAGGGCTGTTGCCGCTTATTGGTGTTGCCGTAAAGTTCGCAATCGGACCCGGAAACGTCACTTGTATATAACCTTCCATCGTTTTGGTGTTTGAACCGCCCGGGCCGGTCACAGTTAAGTTTACTGTGTAAGAACCGGCTTTCTGGTACGTATGGGATGGACTCCGCTCGTTCGAGGTTGTTCCGTCGCCGAAGTTCCACAGCCGGCTGGAGATGTTCCCTGTGGAAGTACCGGTGAACTGCACAACCAGAGGGCTTTTACCGCTTCTTGGTGTTGCCGTAAAGTTCGCAACGGGAGCCGGAGGCGTCACTTGTATATAACCTTCCATCGTTTTGGTGTTTGAACCACCGGGCCCGGTTACAGTCAAGCTTACTGTGTAAGAACCGGTGTTCTGGTACGTATGGGATGGACTCCGCTCGGTTGACGTTGTTCCGTCGCCGAAGTTCCACAACCGGCTGGTGATGTTCCCTGTGGAAGTTCCGGTGAACTGCACAACCAGAGGGCTGTTGCCGCTTCTTGGTGCTGCCGTAAAGTCTGCAACCGGAGCTGCAGATATCACTTGTATAAAACCTCCTACCGTTTTGGTATCTGAACCTGAACCACCCGGGCCGGTTACAGTTAAGCTTACCGTGTAAGAACCGGCTTTCTGGTACGTATGGGATGGATTCCGCTCCGTTGACGTTGTTCCGTCGCCGAAGTTCCACAGCCGGCTGGTGATATTGCCTGTGGAAGTGTCGGTGAACTGCACAGTCAGAGGGATTTTACCGCTTCTTGGTACTGCCGTAAAGTTCGCAACGGGACCCGGAGACGTCACTTGTATATAACCTTCCATCGTTTTGGTGTTTGAACCGCTCTGGCCGGTTACAGTTAAGCTTACTGTGTAAGAGCCGGCGTTCTGATACGTATGAGACGGACTCCGCTCCGTTGACGTTGTTCCGTCGCCGAAGTTCCATAGCCGACTGGTGATATTACCTGTGGAAGTGCCGGTGAACTGCACAGCCAGAGGGCTGTTGCCGCTTCTTGGTGTTGCCGTAAAGTCCGCAACCGGAGCCGTAGGCGTAAATTGTATATAGCCCTCCCTAATTATGGTATCTGAACCACCCTGGCCTGTTACAGTTAAGCTTACTGTGAATGAACCGGTATTCCGGTAATAATGAACCGGATTCCGTTCGTATGACCCTACTCCATCACCGAAGTCCCACCTCCAGCTCGTAATACCTCCAAGAGATATTGCTCCTATAGAAGGATAGTTGGTAAGAGTAGCTCCACAAGAGGAATTATCAATGAATTGTACGACCATGGGTTCATCGATGTTTATTGGGTCTCTTGTAAAGTTCGCAATAGGAGCTCTCGGTGTGTAAATTTTGACGTAGGCATCCTTGGTTTCGGTATCCGAGCCATCCGGGCCTGTTACCGTCAGGCTAACGGTGTAAGCGCCTTCGTTTGAATATGTATGAGATGGATTCGGATCGGATGATGTTCCTCCATCACCGAAATCCCATAGCCAGCTGGTTATATCTCCTGTGGATTGGTCACTGAATTGTACCGTCGTATCCAGAAGACCGGTTGTTGGGCCACCAGAAAAATCTGCATCGGGAGGTTGAGCTCCTAATGGTAGCTCCGCTTCAGAAGTTGTCCATTGAAGAGCGGCAAAAGCATCTACTATCCCCCAGCCGTATCCTATGTCCCAGCCTTCTGCTCCCTTGTCTTTTGCTGTGGATTCTAATGCCTGCCTGACTTCTGCAGGCGAGGTGGCATTTCCGTTGGCTATGAGCAGCGCTGCGATCCCGGAGACATGTGCAGCGGCCATTGAAGTGCCTTCCGTAAAACTGTAACCCCAGGATATTGCGCCGTCTCCGGCTATTTTATAAGTCTGCTGTAAAATACCATCTCCGTAAGCATCTTTATTCTGGTCAACATTAAGGTCTCCTCCGGGAGCTGCCAAATCCAGACTGACTCCGTGGCTGGAGTAATAAGCCAAAGTTTCATCGTAACGGGTGGCGCCGACGGCAATAACATAATCATCGTAGGCAGCGGGATAACATACACCACCGATACCATCATTACCGGCCGCGGCTATAAGTGTTACTCCCCGGTTATAAGAGTAAGCAATCGCCTCCTCTAAAGTTATTGAAGGTTCACTTCCTCCAAGTCCCAGGTTAATCACATGAGCGCCATTCTCGGTTGCCCAGATAATACCTTCGGCTATATCGGCATAAGTGCCCGCCCCGCTTCTGTTCAACACTTTAACCGGCATAAGGTAGGCATTGAAGGCTACTCCGGCCGTCCCGATGCCGTTGTGAGTATTTTGAGCGATGGTTCCGGCTATGTGAGTTCCGTGCCCTGAGACTGAATCGTCATTGGGGTGTCCATCATGGTTAACAAAGTCATAACCGGCTACAAAAAAAGTGCCGGCTAAATCCGGGGCCTGCTGATAGCTTCTGTTGGAGACAGCGGGATTTTTTTCGCTGTAATCTTCGTAGGCAATACCCGTATCAAGAATTGCAACAACTGCCCCGGAACCGGTGGAAATAGTCCATGCCGATTCGGTCTTAATGCCGCCGTAGCGGGTATTATACAGATGCCATTGAAGGGGATACAGTTCGTCATTTGGTGCCTTTAAAGCATAAGCGATGTAGTTTGCCTCGGCATATTCGACGTTGGAATTTGCCTGATAAATTTCGACCATGTCGGCGACTGTCTCGCCGTCCGGCGTCCTCAATCTTCTAAAGCCGGCATAGGGGCTCGTATAGATAGTGGAAACACCATGAGTTGAATTTAAGGCGTTTATGGTTTGTTCCGAGACGTTGGGTTTGAATTTGACAAGAAACTCACCCGGAACGTACTTTTGCCCCACACGGGGCAGACCCTGTTCAAAGATTTGGTTCCCAGATATACTTCCTTGGATTAAGACTGAACCAAGTATAAAAAAGATCAGCGCACCTAAATACAGCTTTTTCATCACCCGCTCCTCCCAAAAGGCATTTTTACAGCATTAGAATTTCATAAAATATCTTATGTACATTATATAAAAATATTGCGGTTAAATCAAGAGAAATTTATAAAATACTGACTATTTGAGCAATTTCAGGAGGAGTGTATAAGGGCTAATTTTTCGGCAAATTGCAAATCGGACCTTCATTGTTCGATTTAAGATGAATGCAGTTGAATCATTACAGAATTTTGTATTGCTTAATTCAGTAAAAAGGTGTATAAGAACGATTTTCCGGCGTACTGAATACCGGTAGAGACCGATATTATTTATTTTCTTTGCCTGTATATGGCAGTTTGACGGGCTGCGTGGGAAGCTCAAAAGGGTGCTTAGATGGCCTGCTGACAGAGCGATTATGAGCAAGCTCGTTTATGGATATTATTTTACGAAAATGGAGAAAATATGAAGAAACGCAAAATGGTTACGATTGACGGAAATACAGCAGCGGCATATGTGGCCCACGCTACGAATGAAGTTATTGCAATATATCCGATTACTCCAAGCTCACCTATGGGTGAAATGGCTGATGCCAAGACAGCCAAAGGTCAGCCTAATATTTGGGGAACAATTCCTTCGGTAACAGAGATGCAGTCGGAAGCCGGTGCGGCTGGCGCCGTGCATGGAGCATTGGCGAGCGGTGCTTTGACAACCACTTTCACCGCCTCACAGGGGCTTTTGCTTATGATTCCCAATATGTACAAAATTGCCGGCGAACTGCTTCCAACCGTTTTTCATATCTCAGCTCGTTCATTAGCCTGTCAGGCACTTTCGATATTCGGCGACCATTCTGATGTGATGACCTGTCGTGAGACCGGCTTTGGAATGCTTTGCTCAGATAGTGTTCAGGAAGTTATGGATATGGCTCTTATTGCCCAGCAGGCAACACTGGCTTCGCGAGTCCCTTTCCTGCATTTCTTTGATGGTTTCAGAACCAGTCATGAACTTCAAAAGGTCGAGGAATTTACGTTCGACGATATACGAGAGATGATTGATGACGAATTAGTTGCCCGTCATAAAGCCAGAGCGTTGTCACCTGACCGGCCGATGATTTCAGGAACGGCACAAAATCCGGATGTTTACTTCCAGGGCAGAGAGACGGTGAACAAGTATTATTTAGCTGTACCGAAAATTGTTCAGGATACAATGGATAAGTTCGCCAAAGTGGTTGGAAGGCAATATCATTTGTTCGATTATGTCGGGCCGGAAGATGCCGAGAAGGTTATTATTATTATGGGTTCAGGCGCAGATACCGCCCATGAAACCGCTGAGTTTCTGGCTTCTCAAGGTGAAAAAGTGGGTGTGCTAAAAGTACGTCTTTACAGGCCGTTCAGTATTGAGCACTTTATTGCTGCCTTGCCCAAAACAGTTAAGAAAATAGCGGTATTGGACAGAACAAAAGAGCCGGGTTCTATTGGTGAGCCCTTATACATGGATGTACGCACTGCAGTTGGCGAAGCTATGGAGGCAAAACAAGGACCTTTCGAGACGTATCCGCTTATTGTTGGCGGACGATACGGATTAGGCTCGAAGGAATTTACGCCGGCTATGGTAAAGGCAGTTTTTGATAATCTCGATACGGAAAAACCCAAAAGTGGTTTTACTGTAGGTATAGTTGACGATGTTACCAATACCAGTCTGGATGTTGACGAATCTTTTGATATTTCCAGCGAGGGTTTTTATTCTGCGATGTTCTATGGTCTCGGTTCGGACGGCACGGTTGGTGCGAACAGAAACTCCATTAAAATTATCGGCGAGCTTACAGATAATTACGCGCAGGCTTATTTTGTTTATGATTCGAAAAAAGCCGGTGCTGTAACCGTATCGCATCTGCGGTTTGGTGATAAGCTTATTCTGAGGCCTTACCTTGTAAGCAAGGCCGATTTTGTTGCATGCCATAATCCGACTTTCCTGGAAAAATACGATATGCTTTCGGCTGCACGTGAAGGCGCCCCGTTTCTTCTGACCAGCAGCCACGGCAAGGACGATGTGTGGGACACTTTACCACAGGAGGTGCAGAAACAAATAATCGAAAAGAAGCTGAAGTTCTACGTTATTGATGCGATCGCGCTTGCCGGCGAGCTTGGCTTAGGTGGTCGAATCAATGTAATTATGCAGACCGCTTTTTTCAAAATTAGTAATATTATCCCGCTTGATTCCGCTGTCGAAGCAATCAAAGACGCTATTCAGAAGACTTACGGCAAGAAGGGCCAGAAAGTTGTTGAGATGAACAATGCTGCGGTTGACGGCGCCCTTGATAAAATCTTTGAGGTTGAAGTTCCAGCCAAGGTTACGAGCAAGAAAAAAATGCCGCCGGTGGTTCCGGACGATGCTCCTGATTTTGTCAAGGATGTTACGGCAGAGCTTATGGCACTTCGTGGTGATAAAGTGCCTGTAAGCAAAATGCCGGTTGACGGCAAGTTTATGACCGGTACGACAAAATTTGAAAAACGCAATATTGCCGTTAATATTCCCCAATGGGAGCCTGATGTTTGCATACAGTGTGGAACGTGCTCATTTGTTTGTCCACACGCAGCTATAAGGATAAAGGCTTATGAACAGAAGTATCTAGAAGATGCTCCGGCATCATTCAAAAGCGTTGATGCCAAAGGTAAAGACTTTCAAGATATGAAATTCACCGTTCAACCTGCTCCGGAAGACTGTACCGGTTGTGGCGCCTGTGTCCTGGCTTGTCCTGCACAGGAAAAGGATGAGGCTAAGCAGCCAACAGGCCGAAAGGCAATCAATATGGTACCACAGGAGCCTGTTCGCGATATTGAGCGGGAGAATTATACATATTTCCTGGCCATTCCGAATACAGACCGAGAGCTGTTCAAATCTGGCAGTGTAAAGGGCAGTCAGTTGATTGAGCCGTTGTTCGAATATTCCGGTGCCTGTGCCGGCTGCGGAGAGACGGCTTATGTTAAACTAATGACACAGTTGTTCGGAGACAGGGCTTTGATCGGCAATGCGACCGGCTGTTCGTCGATTTACGGCGGGAATCTACCTACGACACCTTATACGAAAAGGTTTGACGGCAGGGGACCAACATGGAGCAACAGTTTGTTTGAGGATTGTGCCGAATTTGCGATGGGTATGCGGCTTACGGTTGACAAATTCCGGGAAAACGCGCTTATACTGATGGATAAGGCGGCAGAGAACGGCTGTATTGATTCGAAACTGCAGCAGGAAATTCGGACAGCCACTTTGGATGATAATCCCGAACAGGATGCTATCGAACAGCAGCGGGCTCGAGTGGATGAGCTTAAAAATCAGTGCAAAAAAAGCGATTGTTCTTATTGCAGGCAGCTATTGGATGTTGCTGATTATCTTGTTCGAAAATCCGTTTGGGCTCTTGGTGGCGATGGATGGGCCTATGATATCGGGTATGGTGGTTTGGACCACGTTTTGGCAAGCGGTGCCAACGTTAATGTGCTTGTTTTGGATACGGAAGTATATTCGAATACCGGAGGGCAGATGTCTAAATCGACACCGAGGGCTGCGGTAGCCAAATTTGCCGCTGGGGGAAAAATGATGCCCAAGAAAGACCTCGGGCTTCTGGCTATGACCTATGGAAACATTTATGTAGCGAAAGTGGCGATGGGTGCAAATACCAATCAGACAGTAAAGGCCTTTGTTGAGGCCGAGGCTTACCCGGGACCTTCGCTGATAATTGCTTATGCCCACTGTATTGCCCACGGCATTAATATGACGGCGGGCTATCTGGAGCACAAAAAGGCAGTTGCGTGTGGTCATTGGCCGTTATATAGATTCGACCCGCGGCTTACAGAGCAGGGCAAAAATCCTCTGCAACTTGACTCGAAGGCTCCCACGGGAGACTTCGAAGAATATGCTTACGGAGAAAATCGTTATCGAACGCTGAAACAATCCAAACCCGAAGTGGCGGCGCAGTTAATCAAACTTGCCGGTAGTGATGTTACTCAAAGGTATGCTCTGATGGAGCAGCTTGCAAATTTAGCGTGCGATGTGAAAAGTGATGCGTCAGATAAAAAAATAAAATAAGAAATAGGAGGCAAAGGGAAATCAAATGGGCAATAGGTTCTCAAAGATAATTTGGATGGTTCTTGTCGTTGCTTTCATCTTCACAGGGTGTCAGCGGAAGTACAAGGAAAAAGCAGTAGATGTTTTAGATTCCGGACCTGAGATTGAAATGACTTCTGTTCCGCCTGATTATGTGGTTAAAGCGATTGAAGCGGTCGGCGGCTGGAACGCATGGACCCGAACAAAAGAGATGCAGCTTGATTGTGTAGTTACTTTTTATCAGCCGGATGGCAGTTTTCATCTGACTGAGCAGCATTATGTGGTTTATCCCTGGTCGAATTCTATTCAGATTTCAGCCCGGGAGCCGCAGGGCAGGTTTGTCTGGCAGTTATCGAAAGGCAAGTTCGATGTATTGCAGGAAGGCGGGCAAAGTGATGCACTGCCGGTCGTAATAGGCAGTAATCATTTTGCTGAAATGATATTGAGTATTGTAACAATACCGGCACGTTTTTTTGATGAATCGGCTGAGTTTTCCAAAGAAACCACAGGGCTCAAAATCCAGGGACAATGGTATTACCCGATTAGCAGACTAAGCAGACCGGTTGTCGGAACCGAACTCGAGTCCGAACCTGCTTTTGTTTTATCTAAGGCGGTTTTCTATCAGGACAGGGACAGCTCTTTAATAGACATGCTTGTTTTTGACTTTATGAGCGGAGATAGTAATTTTGCGGTTCGCGGTTATGACTATACAGAAGTAGAAAAAGAAAGTGTTCGTGTTCCTGCCAGGATAGAGATATTTAGAGCTGATGCACGCGGTAATTTGCAGGAGCGGCTGGTTAAAATAGATAATCACACTTTCAAACGCTCAAAGTAGAATCACAAAAAAAGGTCGGGTTGTTTGGCCCGACCTTTGTTCGTTTGGATTTCGTTTAGAATTTGTCTTTTCGGTGCGACCTGAGGTTCTAATTGATGTTATTGCCAGAGGGTTTAAGATTCTGTTGCATCATCATCTTCATTTGCTGTTGCATCATTTGAACTGCTGTCATCAACTCAGTGAGATGTTCTTTTGGCAGGGCAATATCCACAACCATTTTGCCATTTCCGACTTTACCTGCCAATGCAATATTGCTTTTGGTTGGAATATCCATCTGCAGCATCGGCATTGGTATCGGCATAACCGTCATTGAACCGACTACCTTTAACCAGCGCAGCACATTGTATGTCACCACGAAGTCAGCTTTCTCTGCCTCAGGAAGAAGTGCCAGAGCAGCCTTTACCTCAGAGCCCATTTGTGTTCTGCGGGCCTTTACCTGGTCAATCAGCTCACGTATCGACGAATCCGCATTACTGCCGATAGTTAAAACACAGAGCCCATCAACGATGCCCCATCTGTAATCAAATCCGCCGCCGTACATAGCATTTATCATTTGTCCCTGCGGCGAGGCGGCATCTGTTGATTTCATCGTGAATTTGGCCGAATCTATCGAGACGTTTTTATAGCTGTCAACACCACGCTGTATCTCAAAGCTGGTTTCTATCCCCATGTTCTTATAAAAATCCAAAATGCCACTGGTGTTGAAAAGCTGCATTGAATTTTCGATTAGCCGGTTGAATTTATTCTTATCTTTGACAGCTATAACATACTTCCCAATAAAGGGCGGTTTGTTTTTTGTATCTATCGAAGCTGAACATGCTATCGGTCCGTCGAGACAGTCAATTCCATCAGATACAAGAGTTTTCATTTTCTCGATATCATCGGCGGCCATACTCTCACCGGCCATAACAGTAAGCAAATCGATACCCTTGAGGTTGAATTCTTTCCAAAAATATTTGTTTGTTTTGATTCCGAAATTCATCATCGCCCCGTCTTCCAGATAATTAAGAAGATTGTTCTTTCTGTCTGCTGAGGCATCGGAGACGAGCATACTTGCCATATCCGTTCCGGGGACGGCGGAGATGGTCTTGGTGATATTCAAGACATTGGGCTTAGGATTGATAGCTATGCTGAAGTACCGGGCTTCCTTCATTAGCGTCTGAAGAATGTCTGCATACATATTCATTATATTCTGGGTGAACTTCTGCATGTTTCTCGGCGGAGCCCCCGGCTGGTCAGGATTGGTGCTTGAAATTTTTGTTTTTATTTCTTCAATTTTTCCAAGCACCAAAGGTCCAAAAGTTCTGGATGCCTGCTGGATATTACCATAGGCCCACACAGGTTCGAGCATAGCCAGTTTTGCCTCGGCGGCATCAATGGAGCTTGCAAGTTTTACTGTTCTGGCAGTTGAAATCACTTTTGCCATTGTGAGAAGCTTGTCATAATCATTCGCCCAGCTTATAAGTGCATAATTGCCAATCTTTGTAGTCAGTATTATGGGGGTACCGTTGCTTGTGATTTTGGAAATGCCTTTATCGTCCGGCCGGCTGCAGTTGGGATTGCTGCTGATAAACTGTCTATAATCTGTAACAGGAACAAACCCGCCGATGAATATATTTGAAACCTGGTTATTTGATGTTTGTTCTCCGGGCAGAATGGCGCCAAATACCACAAGGCTGCCATTCATATTAACGCCGTTCAATTCCGGACTGCCCAACACCTTTGCTAACTGCATACGCACCAGCATCGAGAGCCCCATAGGCATAGGTGAGACGCCGGCTAAAAACTGATCTATTTGATTTAGTGTGTATTCAAAATGATTTACACGTATGCAAAACAGGCTCTCGGCCGGGAGTATTTTTAGCAGTGGGTCATCTGCTGGTTTTACCACACTTACCGCCTGCAGTCCTGTAGTAAACGCAAGCATTACCAGTAATCCTGCCACAAACGTACTTCTGACACATTTCGACTTCAACATTCTTTGTACCTCCATAAATTACGACCGACAAATTTGTTTCTTAACGATTTTAGACTGAATCTTACTGTAGAAAACGTTTAGTCCACAGGAAAGTTGCAAAAAATCTGTAGAAAAATCTTAAAATCCCAAAACGTCTGTCTTGACAATACAAACAATTCATCGGCGCTAAATGCTTATCTACTTAAGGAGCCAAGCTGAGAAAATCCCATCCTTTGCTTGTGTGACATTTTTCTCTTTGCGATTAACAATTTTTTATCGGTATTAACAAAATCTTCCCATCATATTGATCTTTGTGTCTATATTGGTATTGCAGTAATTATCGGCCCCGGATAAAGAGATGGCTCGAAACAAACTCTATATTTCCGAAATACAAATGAATTGACGGCGATTTTATTGTGGGCGGGCAGCACCTTGGCGGTTATGCCATAGAATAAACACATTTCGTAAGTGCTTTGCGAAAAGGAAGATATGGTGGGCGTGGGGGCCGAAAATTCTTTGTGGAGCTTTTGTTTTATTGTGCTTAAGACAAATGAAATTAGTGTTTTTGGAGGTATATTTATATAGCCTGTAATTTGCTTGCATGACGTTGTTGGATTACCTTTATAAGGGTCAAAAAAAGTTAAGCGAGCAAAGCATTAAACCGATAAATTTCCGAGTTAAGGTATGTTTTTAGCGGTCCAGGGGTTTTGGACAGAGTTAAGCTCGGTGTTTTTGGAAGTTTATTGCTATGGACGGGATACAAAAGGCAAGTGAAGGCAGAAGTAACGGGCCGGGCTTTCGACGTGATAAATCGCGTTTGAGAGTCGACACAATTGGCAAAACCGGCCGCCTTTTGTTCGCTGCTTCCTTTTTACTATTTTTCACCCTCTCATCTGGTTGCGGCAATAAGTTTTTTGACCCGACACAGGTGGGAAGGTTTCGTCCTGTTCCTGCCGTCAATGTCATATTGGATTCATTAGGTTTGGCCGAGGAAGCCCCGGTAGCCTGGGAACAGGCCGAAGAACCAATGCCTGTTGATACGGTGGCTGTTGAGTCTGATTATGTTTTCAGGGCGGGTGATGTTATCACTGTGGCTATCTTCGAGCTGCTTCAAGAGGGTATTCAATTTGTTAACAATTATGTCGTTACCGAAACCGGCAGAATATCCATACCGGAAGTTGGAGTAATTGAAGCGGCGGGATTGAGTGAAACGCAGCTTGAAGAACAGATAAAACAGGTCCTATCACCAGGCATATTGAAGAATCCGTCGGTTATTGTAACTTTGTCCGGCTCTCAGCAGCGCGCTTTTTCAATATTAGGTGATGGTGTTCCCCTTCCGGGCAGATACCCTATTCCGCGATATAATTTCAGGCTGACCGATGCGCTTGCGACCGCAGGGGGGCCAAGGCAGTTTAACGTAAGCTATATTTTTGTTTCACGTTTTATCGATGGCAATAAGGGAACTGGACGTGAATCCCTTAAGCCGGGATTCGATGGACTTGAGCTGAAGATGATTGAACCCGAAACCGCCGCTCCATCGCACAGGATGGAGCAGACTGTCTCGCCTCCTGCAGGATATGGGTATCGATGGCCTGAAAGTAAAGTAGTTATAACCTCATCTGAGATGGCAACGGATGATTGGGAAGCGGCTGGAATGCCGAAAGCCTTTGAATGGCCGAATAATCGAAATCCCGGTCGGGTGGACACCCAGACTGAATTGCAACCATCTGCGCAAGAGCCGATAGGTGTCAATGACATATTGAATACTTTAGAGGAACGCTCTCGCCGTGAACAAATATGGTTAAACGGGCGGGTTGATGTCGAAAACGCAATGGAGTCGTTCCGAGTGCTGGCTCGTTCTGAAAATAGATTAAATGAGCGAGTAAGCCGCCGGGATTCAATGGCATTCACCCCCGCACCGGCTGCTCCGGAAATGGTGGATGAGCCTGTAAGTGTTAGAGATATATTGAAAACGCTGCAAGAGCGTTCTCGCGATCAGCAAAAATGGTTGAAGGGGGGGGTAGATGTTGAAAATGCACGGGAGTCCCTTCAAGAACTGGCTCGTTCCGACAAGTGGACAAATCAGCGAATAAATCGTCCGCAGGCGCTGGCATCATCGGCGCCGGTTGCTCCAAAAGTGATAAATGAGCAGTTGGATTCGAAAGAGTCCGGACATATCGAGTGGAAATTTAAGAACGGCAAATGGGTTCCAGTTCAAGCTGATTCACAGACACAGACCCCGCCCCCAACCCAAACTCCGACTCCGACGGAAGAGAAAGAACAACCCGGACATGTTGAGTGGAGGTTCAAGAACGGCAAATGGGTTCCAGTTCAAGTTGGTTCGCCGACTTCACCAGAGCCGGCTGAGCCTATAAGGCCTGTTATTAAGATTGAACCCGGAGAACAGCCGACCGGCCCATATGAGATGCAGGGTGTTAAAGGTGAGACTGGTACCGGGACGCGCCTTATAAGAATTCCGGCTAAAAAGTTACTTGAAGGTGATTCCAGATATAATATCGTGATAAAGCCCGGCGATACTATTCATGTGCCGGTTAATATTGTTGGTGAGTTCTGTATAATGGGTCATGTCAACCGTCCGGGATATATTAATACGACCGGGCGTTCAATGACTTTGAAAATGGCTATAGCGGCTGCGGGCGGTTTGGGACCTTTGGCCTGGCCTAAACGCGTCGAGGTGGTAAGAAGGATTGGCAGAGATCGTGAAGAAATAGTAATGGTGGATTTGGATAAGATAGCCAGCGGTGAGCAGCCGGATTTCTTCATTAAGCCGAATGATTTAATCAATGTCGGAACACATGCAACCTCCAGATGGCGGGCAATTTTACGAAATGCCTTCAGGGCTACTTATGGATTTGGGTTTGTTTATGACCGTAATTTTGCAGATAGAGACTTTGGCTCCCACAGACCTTTACCGGGCTGGTTCTAAGAAAAGTATAGAGTGGAAAGTACAGAACTGTTGAGCCCGACAGTTCTGTTTTTTTATTATTAGCGGTTAGTTTTCACTATGGTGTACGATATCACTTCTTCTATTGCGAATAGGCCTGATTACGCTAAGAATTGTAAAATGAATAACCAAACACAACAAACAATTACACCGCCGCAAAAAAAGCACTGGAGCCGGCTCGGGCTGCATAATTACATTAAGATTCTTATCATAGGAATACTGTTCTGCTATCTTTTTCGCGATGAGATTCAGGTGATTATCCACAGGTGGCTTACGGACAGCAGTTGGTCACACGGCTTTCTAATCCCGGTGTTCAGTTTGTATTTCATTAACCAGCACAAAGAAGAGATTCTCCGCTCAGTTCGAAATAATGAGTTAAAACCAAATTATATCGGCCTGTTTTTCCTGATTTGCGGTGTTTTGTTTTATCCCTTCAATATTGTTCAACTTCAGTACGGATACCTAAGACCCATTGGTATGATAGCAACGCTTGGTGCGATTGTGTTGTTTTTGGGTGGATGGCGCCTGGTTA
>Ga0307379_10001153_pt1 | contig 42292 bp, 44 predicted proteins | sample UN2MG_FD_202237 | JGI IMG/M metagenome (GOLD analysis project Ga0307379, IMG submission 202237) | Soil microbial communities from Risofladan, Vaasa, Finland - UN-2 | ecosystem: Environmental > Terrestrial > Soil > Coastal area > Acid sulfate soil | place: Finland: Risofladan, Vaasa | collected...
AGGCATGTTGGCTAAGACTAAGGTGAATTTATTCCGGCCGGAAGATGAAATTGCCGGGATAAATGCGGCTATTGGCGCTGCCTATGCTGGTGGCCGAGCAATGGTTGCCACTTCCGGCGGCGGCTTTTCCTTAATGGTAGAAGCCTTGGGGATGGCAGGGGCTGCCGAAGTTCCGGTGGTAATTGTTGTTGGTCAGCGCACTGGCCCCTCGACAGGCATGGCGACCTTTAGTTCCCAAGCAGACTTAAACTTTGTCATTAATGCCGGTCACGGCGAGTTTCCCCGGATAGTGTTGACCCCGGGCGATTTAGAGGAGTCTTATCGGCTAGGAGCCGAAGCTTTTAATTTAGCCGAGCGCTATCAAGTGCCAGTCATTTTATTGACCGACAAATACTTGGCCGAAAGCTGTTTTAGTCGCCTGAAAGAAATTTTGGATAAAGTGGTGGTTAGAATTGACCGCGGGAAACTTTTCGACGGCAAAGGAGAGTATCGGCGGTATGCCCTAACTCTTGATGGAATTTCCCCCCGAGCCTTTCCCGGTCAGACCGTTTTTTTGACCAACTCCTACGAGCACGATGAATATGGCTTCTCAACGGATGAGGTTGGAATTAGGGAAGAAATGATGGCCAAAAGGGGAAGAAAACTGATTGGGTTAAAGGGAGGGGTGGAGAAATATGGGGAAGAGGGAGCGGAAACGACTTTGGTCGGTTGGGGTTCGACTAAAGAAATTCTTTTAGATTTCATTACAACTCACCCCGACTATAATCTTGTTCATTTTTGGCGGCCCTGGCCCTTTCCAAAAGAAGCGGAGGAAATTCTTCGCCAAGCCAAGAAACTAATCGTGGTTGAAGGGAATTTTTCCGGGCAGCTGGCAGATTTAATTGAAAAAGAAACCGGTTTAAGGCCAAAAAGAGTTTTGAAAGATAACGGGAGGCCTTTTTATAAGGAAGAATTGGCTAGGTTACTTAAGTAGCTTAGGTTGCTTATGATAGACGAGAAAGCTTTATTTACTTCTCAAGAGCCAACCTGGTGTCCGGGCTGTGGGGCTTACGCTTTTTTAGCGGCTCTCAAAAAAGCCATCGTAGAAAATAAACTTGAGCCAAAGAATATCGTTTTGACTTATGATATTGGCTGTTCCGCCAATATGGTTAATTTCTTGAATGTTTGCGGTTTTGCCACTCTGCATGGCCGCTCAATTCCGGTTGCTGTTGGAGCAAAAGTACTTAACCCCAAGCTGACCGTCATTGCTCAGGGAGGAGAGGGGGGCATTGTCACCGAGGGGGCCAATCATTTAATTCATGCCGCTCAACGAAATGATGACATTACCGTCGTTGTCAATAACAACTATGTCTTCGGCTTAACTACCGGTCAAGCTTCCGCGGCCACTCCCAAAGGGGCAGTCACTCGCTCTACTCCTCATGGTAATCTCTATGAAGCGCTTTCGGCAATTGATTTGGCAGCCGTTTCCGGCGGGACTTTCATTGCTCGGGCTTTGGCTTCCAATATTAAAGCGATGGAGGAAATTTTGCGTCAAGCCATTATCCATAAAGGCTTTAGTTTAGTGGAGGTAATTCAGCCCTGCGTTATTTGGGCTAAGGACTTAATTGTTCCTGGACCGGTTTGGGTGGAGAAACCGTTTATTGATCGCCGGGAGTTCCTCGGGCAGGCAAATCTCTTCGGAATTCTCTATAATAAAAAGTGAAATGCCATTTCTGAATGTTCTCATCTTTGGCTCACTGGCTGGCTTGGCCACCCTCTTGGGGATTTATTTAATTGTTAAGCAAGAAAAATGGGCCCAAAAGAATTTAATTTATCTTATTTCTTTTTCGGCTGGCGTTTTGCTTTCCTTTTCTTTTGTTCACCTTCTGCCGGAGGCACTTGACCAAAGCAAAGGCGCTCTCTTTATCACTCTAATCTCTTTTTTGGCTTTTTATATTTTGGAACATGCCCTAACGCTTCACACCTGCGAAGAGGGAGGAGAATGTCCTCCACATGAGACTTTTACTTTGGTTTCGTGGGTCGGGCTTTTTGTCCATTCTCTAATCGACGGAGTGGTTATCGGGGCCGGATTTGAAGTTTCCTTTGCTTTAGGGATTCTGTCGACGCTGGCGGTCTTATTGCATGAATTGCCTGAAGGGGTATCCTCAATGGCCATAATGCTTTATGGCGGTTATTCGGTTAGAGAAGCCATTAAGTATTCAGTCTGGGTGGCCCTGGCCACTCCTTTTGGGGCGGTTATTTCTTTCCTCCTCTTGGGAAAAACTAACAGTGGTTTGGTGGGGCTGCTTTTGGCGGTTGCCGCGGGTAGCTTTTTGTATGTGGCTGCTTCAGATTTGATTCCGGAAATTCACAAGAAAAGCCGAGTCCTAAATATCTTTTTGACTCTTCTGGGGGCCTTAGTTCCCTTCATTGCCAGTCTCTTTTTGAGATAATTTTTTGCTTGCGGACCCTCTTTTCTTTGGATAAAATTCTGGTCAAGATTGTCCATGGTCTTTTCTCTTTGGGCTGAGATTAAGAACTTGGCAAACTTTGACAGCGGAGGGGTGAAATGAGTTGGGTAAGAGTCGTTGGGGTGGTAATCGCCGCGGTTGGCGTAGGAGTGCACGTTTACATTGCCAGGAGATATCCTCCAATCAGATGGCTGGTAACGGGGGGTGCGGTGTTAGAGGCAATTGGAGTAACGGTGCTGGCAGCGACAAGATAACTCCCGAAGGGGGGTCTTTCAAACTTTAGACCCCCCCCTTTTACTGGGAAAATTGCGGTTGAGAATAATCAGCAATATAAATCGCGATTTCTTCATAAGATTTAATATTTTTCCCTTCAAAGACAACTTTGGCAATTTTCCCTTTTTTGGTTTCCTCACTCCAGGGCTGATCAAAAATAAAGTTGCCCAGAGAATAAAAAATTAAGCCGCTTTGATATTTTTCGGTCGGTTGAGTAACGTGGGGATGATGACCGATGATTACTTTTGCTCCGGAATCAATAATTTGGTGAGCCAGGTCTTTTTGCCAGGGCAGAGGCTCTTTTTGATATTCGCCCCCCCAGTGCAAAGAGACAACGAGAACATCTACTTTATTCGCATTTTTCTTTACTTCTTCTACCACGGCCGCTTTGGGATAAGTGACTAAGTCAAAGGAAAGAAAACCGAAAGTTAGCTTGTTAGCAAGATAGCTGGTTAATTGGTTGGATGAAGGAAGGATTCCATTTTTATTTAAAAGCGCGGTGGTTTGGGAAAGTCCTTCTGGCCCGTGATTGAGAATGTGATTATTAGCGATTGACAAAACATCAAACCCGGCAAATTTAAGCCCCTCAATGGCCTCTTCCCGACTGCAAAAAATCATTCCGACAGAGGTGGTAGGGCAATTGTCGATGATTGGTGATTCCAGATTGCCGAAAGTGATATCAGCGGCGGCGATAGTTGAAGCAGTTTTCAGAAAAGGATATTTAAAATCCTGGTATTTTAACATTTGGACATTAACCATTCGGCCGAGCATCACGTCTCCAACGGCAATTAGCGTGACAGCTTTTCTTTTAAAAAAAGGAAAGTGAACAGGGGGGATGGTTTTGGTGGCGGTGGAGGCAGGAGAAGAGGGGAGTTGACGGATTTGCCAGAATAAAGCCCCACTAAGTAAAAAAAGTAGGCTTAGCAAGAAGAGAATCTTTTTCATCTCTCCTTCATTATATAATCAAGCCATGAGGGTATTTGTTGCGATTGAGTTGCCCCAAGACTTAAAAGAAAAAATCTTTGCTTTGGCGGAGAAAGTAAGTCGGGGGATGGCAATTAAACTGGTAGAGAAAGAAAATCTTCATTTAACCCTGGCTTTTTTGGGGGAAGTTCCCGAAGAAAAAGTTCAAGAGATAGTGGGGGTTTTGAGGCCCTCTTTTGCCAAGGCTTCGGAGGGTGAAGGATTAAGAAGAGTGGGTAAAATCTGTCTAAGTTTAGGTAAGTGGGAGCCGTTTCCCAACAAACAAAGGCCTCACGGAATTTGGATTAATGTTGGTGGAGAGACGGGAAAGCTATTTTCTTTGTACAAAAAAATTATTGATGGGCTTTTGGTGAGGGGATTTATTTTAGAAGGTGAGGACTTACAGTTTTCGCCTCATATTACCGTTGGTCGGCTTAAAAGTGGGGGAGCCAGGTCTTTGGAAAAAGTATCTCTGCCAGAAAGCTTTGTGGCGGAGAGAGTGACCCTTTTTGAAAGCCGGCTCACCGAAAAAGGGCCGATATATTCCAAAATTGGCGAATTTGGGGTAAAATAAGGCCAGTGTTAGATTTTACTGTTTTTGTAAACTTCAAGACTTATCCTCAAGGAACTGGGGAAGATGCCATTAGATTAACCCAAATTTGTCAAGCAGTCAGTCAGGAGAAAAATCTCCCCGTTATCCCTATTGTCCAAGCGGCCGATTTACATTCCGTCAAAGAAGCGGTCAAAATTCCCGTTTGGGTAGAGCACCTCGACCCTCAACCGGCCGGTCCTTTTACCGGCTGGACGGTTTTAGAAACCATTTTAGTTGAGGGTAGCAGTGGCGCTTTGCTTAATCACAGCGAACATCCCTTATCTCCCGGAACCGTCAGACAAATTATTAACCGGGCTAGAAAACAATCAAAAAAATTCACTCTCATGGTTTGCGCTAAGACCTTGGGCCAAATGGAAAGACTGGTAAAACTTAAACCAGATTTTTTAGCTTATGAAATTAGTGAACTGATTGGCGGGAAAGTTGCCATTACCGATTTTGACTCCAAAGCGATTAAACACGCGGTTGAAATTAGCGGCGAAATCCCTTTAGTGGTTGGGGCAGGAATCCATAAAGCTGAAGATTTGGTCAAGGCCCGTGATCTTGGAGCTAAAGGAGTTTTAATCTCGTCGGCCGTTGTTTTGGCTAAAGACCCAAAGGAAAAACTAACAGAGTTGTTAAAATTAATTTAACTTCTGCCCGGGAGGGTAAAGTCATGATCTACCTTGGTGCTGACCATAGAGGTTATGGATTAAAGGAAAAGATTAAAACTTGGCTTAAGGGGTGGGAGTATGAATTTGAGGATTTGGGTAATGATCGCCTTGATTCGGAGGATGACTATCCTGATTTTGCCATCAAGGTCGCCAAAAAGTTAGGTAAGGAAGGAAATTTTGGGGTTTTGGTTTGTGAATCGGGAGTGGGGATGGATATTGTCGCTAACCGATTCCCTAAAGTGCGTTGCGGCTTGGGATTTTCTCAACAGCAAATTCGGCTGGCGAAAAGGGATGATAATATTAACTGTCTGACATTGGCAGCTGATTTTGTCAGTGATGACGACGCCAAAGCCATTATTCAAATCTTTTTGGAAACCCAATTTTCCAAGGGAGAGAAATACTTAAGAAGGTTGAAGAAGATTGAAAAGATTAAATGATTGTTTCATTGTTCAATTGTTTCATTGTTAAACGGTGATAAAGCTGCCTAAATTAGCCGACTTCGGTTTTAAAGGGAAAAAAGTTTTAGTCAGAGCGGATTTGGATGCACCCCTCCTTCGTCAAGACTTCGGAGGGCAAGCCCTTATTGAGGATGACGCCCGGATAAAAGAGTCTCTTCCCACGATAAAATATCTTCTTGAACGCGGCGCTTCGGTGATCCTCATGGGGCATTTGGGAAGGCCAGAGGGGAAGGTGGTTGAAGAACTTCGAATGCTTCCTGTAGCCCAGGATCTCAGTTCAAAATTCAAAGTGCAAAGTTCAAAATTACAGTGCAAAGTTCAAAACTTTGATGCTTACAAAATTACTGAAAATCTTATTTTATTGGAAAATCTAAGGTTTTACCCAGGGGAGGAGAATAACGATTCGGGATTTGCAAAAGAGTTAGCTTCTTTGGGAGATTTTTATGTGAACGAAGCGTTTGCGACCAGCCACCGAGCTCACGCTTCCATTGTTGGAGTTCCCAAACTTCTCCCTCATGCGGCCGGGCTACATTTTGCTAGAGAGGTGGAAAATCTTTCCAAGATAATTGAAAACTCCCAAAGACCGCTGGTAGTCATTATCGGCGGAACAAAAGCGGAGACGAAGTTGCCAATGTTAGAGGAATTTACTAAGAAGGCAGATTGGGTTTTAGTGGGCGGAACTCTGGCAAAAGGGAATATCGAAGAAAAGCCGCAGAATGTTTTATCAGCCAACCTAACGAATGATGGTTTTGATATTAATGAAGAATCAATTGAAAAATTTAGTGGGATTATTAAAGCGGCGGGAACAATAGTTTGGAATGGGCCGATGGGGAAATATGAAGATGAAAAGTGGGAGGCGGGAACGAGAGAAATTGCCCAAGCGATCACCGACTCGTCAGCCTTTAAGGTTGTTGGTGGGGGAGACACAATTGCCGCCTTGACCAAATTCGGACTTCTTGACAAAATGGATTATATAAGCACCGGGGGAGGAGCGATGCTGGAATTCCTGGCTAAAGGAACTTTACCCGGGATTGATGCTCTTAAATGATAAAACTTGCCATTAACGGTTTTGGGAGAATTGGGAGAATTGCCTTTAGACAGGCACTTTTAGACTTTAAGGACGAAATCGAGGTGGTGGCGATTAATACTTCCGGCTCGATGGAACCAGAAGGTTGGGCCACGCTTTTAAAATACGATTCGGTTTACCGGACTTTCCCTAAAGAAGTTAAAGTGGCGGAGGCGCAAGGTTCGCGGGAAATCGGCTCGCTTTTAGTGGAAGGGGAACTTTATCCTTTGCTGGCGGAAAGAGAGCCCCTAAAAATTCCCTGGTTTGCTTATGAGCCGGAGGTGGTGATTGAGTCGACTGGTGCTTTTCGGAAGGCAGAAGAGGCGGAGAAACATTTAAAAGCAGGCGCTCCGAAGGTAATTATTTCCGCTCCTCCCAAAGGTGAAGGTGTGCCGATATTTTTAATGGGAGTGAACGAGGGAAGATATAAAAGAGAGCGAATTATTTCCAATGGTTCCTGCACGACCAATTGCGTCGCCCCGATTGTGAAGCTGGTCAAAGAGAAGTTTGGCATTGAGCAGGCGGCTTTGACGACGATTCACGCTTATACGGCGGATCAGGAATTAGTTGACGGTTCTCATAAGGATTTGCGTCGGGCGCGGGCGGCGGCTCAAAATGTTATTCCGACCGAAACCGGGGCGGCTGAGTCGGTAATTGCTATCTTTCCTGATTTGAAAGGTAAATTTGCCGGCTCATCCATCCGGGTGCCAGTTATTTGCGGTTCTTATTCTGATTTAACTTTCAAGGTCCAAAAAAAGGCGACGATTAACGACCTAAATTCTCTTTTCCAAAAAGCGGCAGAGGGTAGAATGAAAGGAATCCTAGCTGTTACCAGCGATCCGATTGTTTCGGGTGATATTATTGGCAACCCCGCTTCCTCTATTGTTGATTTGAATATGACCACGGTGGTAGCGGATGATTTTATCCAAGTAGGCGCTTGGTATGACAATGAATGGGCTTATGCCAAGAGACTTTTAGAAGAAGCAATTTATATTGCCGAAAAGTAAATGGCCGAAATTGTTCCCGCAATTCTCACTTCTGAATTTTCCGATTATGCTGAAAAAATGGATTCCCTGGCGGGGATAACGAACCGGGTTCAGGTAGATATTATTGACGGTAAATTTGTCAATAATCAGACCATCAGTATGGAATCTTTAAAAAATATAGAAACCAATTTACAAATCGATTTGCATCTGATGGTAAAAGAACCGGAAAGATGGGTTAATCGGGCACTGGAAATTTTGCCGGATAGGTTAATTGGTCAAGTAGAAATGATGTTTGATCCATTAAAGTTTATCAATGAAACAGTGGGGGGGGGAATGGGAGTGGGCTTGGCCCTGGATTTAGAAACAGCGGTGGAGACAATCTCGGACGAAATTTATCATATGGTGGACTTGGTCCTGGTCTTGGCCGCTAAAGCCGGTTTCAGCGGTCAGGGATTTAATGAGAAAGCGCTCGCAAAAATTGAGAAAATCAGGAAAATTGTTGGGGACTTAGTCGATGTGGGAGTTGATTGTGGTTTGGATGAGGAAACTATCCCTCTTTGTCAAAAAGCAGGAGCAAATATTTTTTATGTTACTAGTAGCTTTTGGCAAACTGAAAATTTAGCCAAGAGATATCAAGAGTTGACAAGCCTTATTGCTTAAGAGTTTAATTACCAGGAAATGATTAAGAACGTCACTTTTTTTGGTTCCTCGGAAGTCAAACCCGGTAGTCCGGATTATGATGCGGCTTATCAAACCGCCAAACTTTTGGCCCAGGATGGCTTTCAAATTGTTAATGGGGGCGGGCCGGGAGTAATGCGGGCCTCCTCTGAAGGAGCAAAAGCTGGGGGTGGGAGAGCGGCGGGGGTTTCTTTTAACCCTAAGGATATGACTCATTTCGAAGGTCGTGATCCTCAAAATCCTCTGGACCAAGAGATTATCGTTGATGATTATGTTTTAAGAACCCTTAAGCTTTTGGAATTGGGTGACGCCTATTTACTTTTTAACGGGGGGACGGGAACTATTTCTGAGTTTGGTATGGCTTGGGGCCTGGCCCGACTCTATTTCGGCCATCACAAACCTCTGATTTTATACGGCGCTTTTTGGCATGAAATTTTGGAAGCTTTTGGCCGCAATATGCTGATTCGACCGGAAGAAGTCAGAGTTTATCGCATTGTCACTACTCCTCAAGAAGTCCTGACGGAAATTCGTAAACTTTAACCAAAAAACTCTTCCATTGCCAAAAAAATCATAACTTTTTCCTTTTGAATTTACCAGAAGAGGAAAAAGTGTTATGATGTTAATAGAATGATGCCTCTGACTGTTTCTGAACTGGAAGAAAAAAGTAAAAAAATCAGGCGGAGCATCATCGAGATGATTTATCGAGCCGGTTCAGGTCATCCTGGCGGCAGCCTTTCGGCGACCGATATTTTAGTGGCTCTGTACTTCGGTAATATCTTGAAATTTGATCCCCATTATCCCAAAGCGGAGAAGAGAGATCGCTTTATTCTCTCTTGTGGTCATGTCTGTCCCGCCTACTACGCCGTCCTGGCCAATTTGGGAGTTTTCAATGAAGGGTTGCTGACAACCTTAAGAGAAAAGGGTAGTCTCCTTCAAGGGCATCCGTCACTCCTTCATGCTGATTTTTTGGAGACCACCAGCGGTTCTTTAGGACAAGGTCTTTCTTTGGCCGCCGGCAAGGCTTTGGCTTTAAAACTACGGGGGGAGAAAGAAAAGGTAGTCGTTTTATCTTCTGACGGTGAGCAGAATGAGGGCTCTCACTGGGAGGCGGTTATGTTTGCGGCTCATCACCGGTTGGACAATCTGAATTTAATTATTGACCAAAACGCTATGCAAATCGGGGGTTGGACCAAGGAAGTTTTAGATCTTCAACCGTTGGTGGAAAAATATCGTAGTTTTGGTTGGGAGGTTTTCCAAACCAGTGGCCATGAATACTGCCAGCTACTCACGACTTTTAGTAATTTTAATAACCGCCGAAAAAGCCCCAAGGTAGTTATTTGTCGAACTATCAGGGGCAAGGGAATCTCTTTTATGGAGGGACAGGAAAAGTACCATGCGGCGACTTTGACTGAAGAAGAATATCAAAGAGCGGTGGGGGAGCTAGTGTAAATGACCAATGACCGATCGCCAATGGCCAAGTCAATGCGCGATGCCTTTGGGGCGGCAATGTTGGAACTGGGGAAAGCAAACCCTTCGGTGCTGGCGTTGACAGCCGATTTGGGTCCTTCAGTCAGATTAACCGAATTTGCCCGGGAATTTCCCGAGCGATATTTCAATGTTGGAGTGGCGGAAGCCAACTTAATCGGTCTGGGGGCAGGGCTAGCCCTAGAAGGCTTTATCCCTTTTTGCGCTTCTTTTGCTGTCTTTGTTTCCGGCCGCTGTTTCGACCAAATTCGAGTTTCTGTTTGCCAGAATAAAGCTAATGTTAAATTAGTGGGTTCCCACCTTGGTTTTACAAATGCTGGCGACGGGGCGACGGCTCAAAGTATTGAAGATATTGCTTTAATGCGGACACTGCCTGGAATGACGATTATTTGTCCAGCTGACGCTCGAGAAGTCAAAAAAGCGGTTTTTAAGATGGCAGAAATTCCTGGGCCAATGTATTTGCGACTTTCTCGGGCAGAAACACCGGTTTTTACTCCGGAAGCGGCAAAGTTCGAAATTGGGCAGGCCCAAGTACTCCGGGCGGGTAAAAAGGTAACCATTGTTGCTTGCGGCTCCTTAGTTTATGCAGCTTTGGAGGCGGCGGAGAAGATTGACGGAGAAGTAATTAGTCTTTCTACAATCAAGCCTTTGGATAAAGAAACGGTTTTGACTTCAGCGAAAAAAACCGGCCGCGTTTTGACTCTGGAGGAACATTCGATTTATGGTGGCATGGGTTCGGCGGTAGCCGAGTTTCTAAGCCAAGAATATCCGGTGCCGGTAAAAATCATTGGCATCCCTGATGTTTTCGGCGAATCAGCCCGTAGTTACCAAGAACTACTTGATAAATATGGCTTGACAACCGAAAATATGGTTAAAATAGCTGACGGCTTTAAATAGCGTCAATCACTCAAATTAAATGAAAGTGGTTGTTACTTCAAGAATTCCCCGGGTCGGCATCGATGTTTTGGAAGATGCTGGTCTGGAAGTAGTTGGTAACCCCACCGAAAGACTTTTGAGCCTCTCGGAGTTAAAAGATTTTGTCAGGGGAGCGGAAGGTATTTTATGTCTTCTCTTGGACAAGATTAACGCCGACGTAATTCAAGCGGCGGGTGAAAACTTAAAAATTATCGCTAATTATGGGGTGGGCTATGACAATATTGACGTTGAAGCGGCTCAAAAAAGAGGGATTTTGGTTACAAATACCCCCAGTGAACTTTCTGGTCAGGCCGTGGCGGAATACACGATCGCTCTCATCTTTGCCCTCCTTAAACGAATAGTGGAAGGGGATGAATTTGCTCGGCGAGGTAATTTTGGCGGTTGGAAGCCGGAAATTTTCTTGGGAGAGAATTTAGAAAATAAAACTTTGGGCTTAGTTGGTTTAGGCCAGATTGGTTCCAAAGTGGCCGCTCTGGCCAAGGGTTTAGGGCTGCGAGTAGTTTACAACAAGAGAAGCCGGGACTTGGAGGCAGAAAAGGCGATGGGAATAGAATATTTGAGCTTGGAAAATCTCCTGCGCGAGTCGGATATTGTTTCTTTGCATGTGCCATTGAGTAAGGAAACCGAGCACCTTATAAATAGCGAGACTTTGGAGAAAATGAAGGCCAAAACTTATTTAATTAATACCTCTCGAGGTAAAGTCGTTGACGAAGGTGCTTTAGTTGAAGCTCTTAAAAGCGGTAAGCTGGCGGGGGCGGCTTTGGATGTTTATGAATACGAACCGCAAATTAACCCCGAGCTTTGCGGCTTGCCCAACGTAATTCTTTCCCCCCATATTGCTTCTTCCGTCCGAGCCGTTCGTGACGAAATGGCGATTATGGCGGCGAAAAATATTGTCGCGGCTTTAAATGGTCAGGAGCCGCCTAACTTGGTAAAAGGGAAATGAAGCCGGACAAAATTGCCTATTTATTAGTCTTGCTAGTTATGCTGGGGTGGGGAATTTCGGTTTTTTTTGATAAGCTGGCAACTAATCGCTTGGGTAATCGTTCAATTATCCCAATTATATTTTCCTGCGGCATTGGTTTAATTCCCTTAATAATTTTTCTCTTCTATTCTAAAAACTTGAATTATGACGCCAAAGGAATAATGTGGTTAATAGTGGCGAGCGTTCTAAACGCGATTGGCGTCATATCTTATTTTCTTGTCTTTGTTCGATCTGAGGTCACCTGGGCGACTCCGATGACCGCTCTTTACCCAGTGATTCCCATAATCCTTGCCTTTATCTTTTTAAAAGAGACAGTAACCATCACTAAGATTATTGGTATTTTGTTATCGTTCGGAGCAATTATTTTTTTAAGCTTATAGTTTGAGGCTATGGAGATGGACTTATCAAAAATAACCAAACAAGGTAAAGCCCTTTTTCTGGCTTATGACCAGGGGATGGAGCACGGGCCGACGGATTTTAATGAAGAGAATATTGACCCGGAGCGGGTTTTGGCGATTGCCGACTCCGGGTATTTTACTGGCGTCATCTTGCAAAAGGGAGTGGCGGAAAAATACTATTTCGGCAAAAGTTATAAAGTGCCTTTGATTGTTAAGCTTAATGGTAAGACTAATTTAGTGAGAGACGAAGACCCCTATTCGTCCCAAATTTGCTCCATCAAAGAAGCTCTTTCTTATGGCGCTAAGGCGGTTGGCTATACGATTTATGTTGGGAGTGAATTTGAAACTAAGATGACGGAGGAGTTCGGTAAGATTGAGCAGGAGGCAGAGGAAGCAGGGATTCCGGTGATTGCCTGGATGTATCCGCGGGGAAGAAACGTGCCGGATGAAAACGATCCCAAGTTAATTGCTTACGCCGCCCGCATCGGATTAGAACTGGGAGCCGATATCGTCAAAATCCGCTATACCGGTGATTCGGCCAGTTTTAAGTGGGTAGTTCAGAGTGCCGGCAAAACTAAGGTAGTGGTAATGGGCGGTTCCAAGGAATCGGAAGAGACCTTTTTGGAAAGGACGCGGACGGTGATGGAGGCGGGGGCGATTGGCTTGGCTGTCGGTCGCAATGTCTGGCAAGCAGAGAAACCACTGGCAGTGGCAGAAAAGATTGCCCAAATTATTTGGGCGCGCTAGAGTTATGAAGTTACCTTTTTTTGAGCTCAGTTTTGATGTCATTTCTTTCGGGACGGCGACCTTGGATGTTTTTTTGCGTTCTCGGGGAATGGAAGTGGAACGCCAGGGTGGTCAAAAGGATATTTGCGTTCGCTACGGTGCCAAGCTAGAGGTTGATGAAATTTACTTCGAGAGTGGGGGTGGAGCGACTAACTCGGCCGTTACTTTTAGCCGACAGGGGTTGAAAGCCAGTTGCCTGGCTCAAATCAGTGATGATTTTGCTGGCCATCGAGTAAGTGAAGATTTGGAGAGGGAAGGGGTAGCAACAGAATCTTTAAATGTTCTCCCTCATTACAATACGGATTATTCAACTATTCTTTGGGTGCCGGATGGGGGAAGAACAATTTTGATTTATCGCGGTCCGACTCGTTTGGAAAAAGAAAATATTCCTTGGAGAAAATTAAAGGCCCGCTGGTTTTATATCTCCTCTCTGGAGGGCAATGTGGAAATTGTCGAGCGGTTAATCAAAGATTTTCCCCAAACTCAAATTGCCTGGAATCCCGGGGGGCGGGAATTAAGGCAAAAAAAGGCAGTCTTGGAACTGTTACCGAAGGTAACAGTTCTGAATTTAAACAAAGAAGAGATGATTGGTCTTTTGGGAGGCAAGAAGGATTGGACGACAGAAAAAATTTTAGCCAAAGCGCAAGAGCTTCCTTGCCAATATGTCGCTATCACTGACGATAAAAGAGGGGCTTATCTTTGGCAGAAGGGGGCTACTTGCTGGCTGCATAGCGGTATTTTTGGAAATTCACCGCGCGTAGAAACAACCGGTGCCGGCGATAGTTTTGGCTCAGGCCTCATTACCGGCTTAATTAAAGGCCAAAGTCCTGAGGATTGCCTTTTTTTGGCAACGGCGAATGCCTCTTCAGTGGTGACTCAAGTGGGAGGAAAAAAAGGAATATTACACCAAAAAGACTTAGGTCACTGGCAAAAGAAAAAACTTTTAATCGAGAAGATAAAAGCTTTTGATCGAGAATTAAAAGCTTAAAAAGAGATGGAAATTCAAGAAATTGATTCTTCCCAATTACGCGAATTTTACCGTGTTTTTACTCAGGTTTTAAGAGAAGATTTTCCCGAATATCCTCCTCAACTAAAAAGCTTTTTTATTAATGTTGAATTTCCGAGAGAGTTTTTAAGAAAGAAAATTTCTCAATGGAATTATATAGTTCTTTTGGCAACGGAGGAAGGAAAAGTCGTTGGTTTTTTAGCGATGGAGAAGCCTTACGGTGGAGTAAGCTATTGTTCTTGGCTGGGGGTTTTAAAGGCTTATCGTGGTCAGGGGGTAGGTAGCCGATTGGTTGAGGTCTGGGAAAGAAAGGTAATAGCTAGAGGTGGCCACAAGCTTTTACTCATTACTCAGAGTGAGAAAAACCGCCAGTTTTATAAGAATCGGGGATTTGATGAAGAGGGTTTTGAGAAAAAATCTTGGTTCGGGCTGGATGCTTGGCTTTTTGGAAAGATTATTGGCAGACCCAAGCCTCGTTTGTTTTTGTGCCAAGTATCTTCCAAAAAGATAAAGAAAAAGTAGATAAAACCCCTTGTTGACTTTTGGGCGTTAAACACGAGAATATCGAGTTATGGTCAACCCGGAATTTATTAGCTTCAGTAACCGGCCCGGACTTTTGAAAAAACTGACTTTGGGTAAGGACCCGCGGGAAAAGAAAAAAATCCGTTTGGTCTTGCTGATCTTGTGGGGAGGGACTTTAGGCTTAGTAGGTTTGGCTGTTGGTTACCGAGAGTTGCCTCGACTTTGGCAAAAAGTCGATACTTCTACGACCGTTGTTTCTCAGCAGTTTTCATCTCTGCCGACCGCTACTCCCACGCCGGGAATGGAGAAAGAAAAAAGGGCCTTGGAGGAAATGCTTAAGCCTCTGCGGGGGACTTATGGGATTTACTATCAGGACTTGGAGAGCAAGAAAATTTTAACTATAAATGCGGACAAGCAATTTATGGCCGCTTCTCTGATTAAGCTGCCGGTGATGCTCACTTTGTATCGGGAAGCAGAAGCTGGGCGAATTAATTTAGAGACTGCTTACCGACTGCAGGAAGGAAACCGGCGGGGTGGGGCGGGGAGTTTACAGTATAAGCCGGTAGGTTATGAAATCACTTACCGGGAGCTAGCGGAGCTAATGGGCAAGCAATCGGATAACACCGCTTTTAATATTCTTTCCGGGGTTTTGGGAGAAAACAAAATTCAGGCAATTATTGACAATTTAGGAATGAAAAAGACCTCCTTTACCGAAAACTTAACTACCCCGGAGGATATTGGGATTTTCTTTGAAAGGCTTTATCGGGGGAGAGTCGTTTCCGACAAAAATCGGGATGAGATTTTGGGTTTTTTAACTAAGACTATTTGGGAAGAGCGCATTCCCGCCGGCTTGCCCGAAGGAGTAAGAGTGGCTCATAAAATCGGGAGCGAAACGAGAGTGGTTTCCGACGCCGGCATTGTCTTTGCCGAAAAGCCTTTTATTTTGGCCATCTTGTCTCAGGAAGTAAACGAAATTGAAGCGAAAAAAGCCTTACCGGAAATAACGAAGGTGATTTACGAGATGCGGCAGGAGGCCGACTAATCTTTGGTCCTAAGAATGGAAAAAGCGGTTATTTTTACTGGCTTAGTTAAAATTGACAGAAATTTGGTGGGGACGGCAATAATTTACCGGAGAATTGCCGAGATTTTACTTAGAAAGGGTTACCGGGTTACTTTGGTCGTTCCCCAGGAAACAGATTTGGTCGACGATGGTTTGGAGTTTAAGGTCTATCATCGAAAGGAAAACCAAAATTTAATCGATGAGGCAGCGGTGATAGTTTTTGGCGCTTATCCTCCGGTTGAACCCCTGCTTTACGCTTACAAAAAACGAAAGAAAATCATTACTTATTTCTGGAGTGTGGCCCCCCTTGGTTCGCTTGAGTTTAAAGATGCCATTGATTTTCAAAAGCAAAACCGGCTTCACCAATATATTACTGTTTCTTATAATCTTTCTTTACTCCTTTCCGATAAAGTTTTTTGTCGTGATGAAGAGGCAAAAAAGCTGATTTTGGGCTCACTCTTGAGTCTGGGGAGAATCAATTTAAAAAATTACGAAGAAAATAAACAGCTGAAGAATATAATTGAAGCGGTCCCTTTTGGCATTGAGACATCATCTCCCCGGCATACCCGGGATATTTACCGAGGGAAATTGGCGGGAATTGGCCGAGATGATTTCTTGCTTATCTGGAACGGCGGAATTTGGAACTGGAACGATGGGGAAAACCTAATTAGGGCGATGGATTTACTGAAAGAAAGGAACATCCGATTGATTTTTCAGGGATTTAGGCATCCTGACAAAAATCAACTCCTTTCCCTTGAAGCGCAAAAAACCCTTTCTTTAGTGGAGAAATTGAACCTAAGAGACAAAAATGTCTTCTTCGTTGATCAGTGGATTGCTCATGAGGAGAGGGGCAATTATTTGACGGAAGCGGACGTAGGAGTGGTTACTTCTCCCAATATTCCTGAAGCTAACTTTTTTCTAAAAACCAGAGTTTATGATTATTTATGGGCAGAATTGCCGGTTATTTTAAATGACTCCGAAGCTTTTGCGAAAGTGGTGCTTGATAATAATTTGGGCTTAGTCGCCAAAACCGGCGATTATCAAGACTTGGCCGAAAAAATTTTAAAGCTTTATCAAGACCGGAATTTGCCTCGCCAGATCCGCCAGAGCATTAAAAGGTTCAAACAGGGGATTAGCTGGGAAAAAACTTTAGTTCCAATTGAAAAATATCTAGAGAAACCGGAATCTTTGGAAGATAAATATGACCGGAATAATCTTCTCCTTCGAGAAAATATTAAGTTAATGATGAAGCTTTTTAAAAAATTATCTTGAGGGGCAAAAATGATTCAAATTAATAATGCTGATTGGGGAAAAATTGAAGTTGACGGGCAAGAATACCGCCAGGTTTTGATAATTGGTGATGAAGTTTTGGAAAGAGATGATAAAAAGCTCCATCAACTTTTCAATACCACCCACCAAATCGGGGATTGGGAGGAGGAATTACTTTTTTCTGGAAAACCAGAAGTGATGGTAATTGGCAACGGGTTTGATGGGGTGCTGGAAGTGAGTGAAAAGTTCAAAGCCCGCCTTGCCGCGAGGCAGGTGCAAAGTTCAAAGTTAGGAATTGAATTGAGAATTTTAAAAACACCGCAAGCAGTGGAAGAGTTTAATCGGCTTTCGAAAGAAGGGAAGAGAGTTAACGCCTTAATTCACACCACTTGCTAATCTACCAAACTCAAGATTAGTTTTGAGGGGATTTGATAACCTCTATATTGTTAATCGTAGGGAACTGGTTCGATTTTGTGATGTTTCCTGATGTCATTTTTAATTTTTTCCCACCATTCGGCCAGACGGTGCTTTTGGATTTCATTTGCAATCAGTTTTCCTTCTTTTGTTTTTAAGCGTTTCAGGGTGAATTCTATCCATTCTTCGGCTTCTTTTGACCCTTTGGCCTGATATTCTTTTTCCAAAACAAGTTCTGCCAGAGTGTCACAATCGCGTGCAGCTCGAGCTTCCGGAGAGCTGTCTTTGTGGCGTTCCTGGTGAATAGCAATTAGCTTATTTCCCAACTGAGTGTCTGCCCACATATCTGAAAAGGCCTGAACTTCCCGGTCTTCTGTAAAATAGAGCCTGTTTATTTGATTTAAATCTCCCGTTCTCACTTCCTCGAGATCGTGAATCAGGCACATTGTCAGCAACTTTGCCAAATCCAGCGACGGATTAAGGTAATGCATAACCAGCGCCCAAAGAGAGGTATAAAATGAGTGTTCGGCTACAGATTCCTCAATTTCCTCTCCTAAGATCAAGTAGGTTCCCGACCTTTTTATTCGTTTAAGATAACGAGCTTCAAAAATTGCTTTAATAATTTCTCCGAGATTCTGCATACCCGATTTATACCATAACGATGGCTAAAATTCTATTTATGATATTTTGAACTGATCCTATAAGCTATTGACTCTATCTTCAATAATGGAGCCAAAAATAGCATAAAGGATTTTGCTTTACAAGTGTTCTATGACTCTTGATCTGTATGCTATAATCTGGCCATGGATTCGGAAAGAAAAATTCGTCTTCTGGGAAAAGAGATGACCCCTACGGGTTTAATGCTTAGGGGAATGTTGGTAATGGTGCTTGGTATAGGGGTAGGACAAGTTTATGCTCCGGCCGCATATGTCGGCTTTTATGGCGGACTGGTTATGATGGGATGTGCTGCTTATGAGGGCGGAAAAGTTGCCAAAAATCGAGAAAATTTATCGTGATCTTCTTCTCAAATATGGTTCTCCGGAAAAATTCTGGCCGCAGTGGTGTAAGAAAAGAAAGACACTGCGAGATAGGGAGATTATTGCTATCGGCGCCATTTTGACCCAAAGAACGAGTTGGCATAATGCGGAGTTGGCGCTTTTAAATTTGAAAAAAGCAGGACTGCTTTCAATTAAGAAAATCGCGGCATTGGACAGTCCTGAGGAGCTGGCTCCTTTAATAGGAGTGGCCGGTTTTTATCAGAGCAAACCAAAAAGGCTTTTTGGTTTTTGTCGTTTTGTTGCCAAGGTTGGGGGACTGGCAAAACTAAAAAGAGAGGAGCTGCTAAAGCTTTCGGGGATTGGCCCGGAAACCGCGGATACGATTTTGCTTTATGCCGTCGATCAGCCCACTTTTGTCATTGATGAATACACTAAAAGGTTAGTCAAAGAGCGTTGCTTAGCCAAGAAGTTAGATTATTCCTATTTAAAAGCACTTTTTGAGAAAAACCTACCTTCTGACCCGAAAATTTATCAAGATTTCCATGCTTTAATCATTTTTGACCAGAAGAACGGCAAAAATGTGGAGATGCAACTGGTATAGAGGGTTACTGGTTGAAGATAAACTCCAGAATACCTGAAGGAGTGGCCCAGCGGGAAGGGTCGCAGGCAATTTTTGGCTCTGTCCCTTCCAGGAAATATTCTGTTTTGGTAGTGGGACAGCCAGTGCAGGTGAGAGTGCCGGTGCTTTGACAAATACTGACCGCCTTTATTTCTTCTGGGACGGGAAATTCTTCCACTGGCTGATTGACTAAAAGATTGTCCATGATTTTCCGCCAAATGGGGGAAGCGCCGGTGACGCCGGAAGCGACATAGCTCATTGACGCCCCGCTATTATTGCCTACCCAAACAGTGGTTAAGAGGGAAGGGGTGTAGCCAATAGTCCAGTTGTCGCGCAGGTTTTGAGTCGTGCCGGTTTTAACTGCTACCGGTCGACTGGCGATGTAAAGCTGGGAGTTAGGGCCGAAAGCGGGTGTCCGAGCATTATTGTCCGAAAGGATATTGGTGAGTAGGAAAGCCACGCCGGGGTTTATCGCCGGCGTTTCTTTGCCTTGGGGGCTCTTCTTTAAAATTTTCCCTTTGCTGTTTCTAACTTCTAAAATTGGGTTTAAATCAACTCGCACCCCGTTGTTGGCCAGCACTCCGTAAGCAACCGCCATATCCGTCATCTTTACCTCGCCCCCGCCCAAAGTTAAGGATAACCCGAAACGGGAAGGGTCATCCCAAGTGGTAATTCCCATTTCTTTGCCCCGCTCCACCATCCGCTTGACGCCAAAGGCGGCCAAGACTTTCACTGCCGGAACATTGTAGGAGGAGCCTAAAGCAATTCTTAAGGGGACCTGGCCGTGAAATTGCCGGTCATAGTTTTGAGGGGAGTAGGCAACTTGACCGGGAACTTTATAAGTAATGGGGGAATCATCAATTAAAGTGGCGGGAGTGAAACCGTTTTCCAGGGCAATAGAATAATTGACCGGTTTAATCGCTGATCCCGGTTGACGCAGGGCCGTGGTGACATTGACGTTGCCGTCAATATCGGTGGCGAAGTAATCCTTACTCCCCACCATTGCCAGCACTTCTCCCGTTTTAGGATTAGTGACTAAAGCGGCGCCGTTGCTAATGCGCAGATTACCTAGCTTTTTTATCTCTTCCTGGACAATTCTCTGCGCTGCTTCCTGAATGTTTAGGTCTAAGCTGGTTTTGACTTCCAAGCCGCCTTCTTCCACCACTTCTTCACCGTATTCTTGGGCTAAAAGCTCTTTAACATACATCACAAAATGGGGGGCGTAAATTTCCGTTTTAGGCGGGGCGAGAATAATATTTTGAGTCATTGTCTCTTCTCGTTGTTGCTCGCTAATATGGCCGTCTTCCACCATCCGTTTAAGGACAATCGCTTGGCGAGCTTTGGCTACTTCCGGATGATGACCGAAAGGTGAATAGCGAGAAGGGGAGGCAGGTAGACCGGCTAACAAACTGGCTTCGGCCAAATTGAGTTCTCGAGCGTGCTTACCGAAATATCTCATCGCCGCTTCCTCAATGCCGTAAACTGACCCACCGTAACCGACTTCATTAAGATACATTTCCAGAATTTCATCTTTGGAGTACACTTTCTCCACCAGAAGGGCCAAAACTGCTTCCTTAATTTTCCGTCGCCAAGTTTTCTCCGATGTTAGAAGAGCATTTTTAATTAGTTGCTGAGTGATAGTAGAGCCGCCCGTCTTTTTACCTAGGACAATATTTTGATAAGCCGCTCGGATAATCCCCGGCAGTGACAAGCCCCGGTGACGGTAGAAATCTTTATCTTCAATCGCGATAGTGGCCTGGATAGCATAAACGGGCAATTCTTTAAGGGAAACCGGCGTGCGATTTTTCTCGCGGTAAACTTTGTACAAGAGCCGATCATTGCGGTCATAAATTTTGGTAGTTAGGCTTTGGTTGCGCTTGCTTAATTTCTGGGGTGAGGGTAAATCTTTGAAAATCGTAAAGAAAAGGTAACCGCTGGTGAAAAGAGAAAAAAAAGTTCCCAACAGAAGCCCCGCCAGCCGATAAGAGAGAGTAAACCTCGGTAGTTTTACTCCCGGTTTAGGTAAGGTTAAAGTCGGCCATCTTAGGGTAGGCAAAGTTAAATGGGGAAGAGTAAAAGATATTAAGGGCTGGCGGAAAAGAACTTTTGTTCGGCGAAATGGGGAAATTGACTTTAGCTGGCCCAAGTGCTTGAGAAAGGAAAGGAGGAATTTAAGAGACCGGTGAGCGAGAGCCCAGGCAATGAGGGAAAAGTAGGCCAAGAAGAGCAGCCCTTGGAAGATTGGCTTGCCAATGGTTGTAAAGAAAACGCTAAGATAATTCGGCTGAGGCACCGCAGGAACACTTTTGGGCTTAGCCTTACCTGTCCTTGGCATAGCCGCATTTTAAGAGATTTTTGCCTTGATTTGAAGAGGTCAAAAAATATTTTATCGGTGCTTTCTGGGTCAATCGCTTTACTGACGAGCGATATCTTGGGCGTTTAAGATCGCCGGCTCACTGGCCATGGGGGAGCAATCGAGGCAGAAAAGGGAACCGGTTAAATCAGTCAGGACTGAGTGCTCTTGAGACTCCAGTTCCTCTGACGGGATTTTTTGTCCCGGCTGCAACGGTTGGCCATCCGCTTTCTTAATCATCACGGATTGTCTTAACGATTCGGTTTCGGTTGGAACGGTATCTTGAAGAAAGTATTCGAAACGGATAGCACAACCGGAATCGCCCGGCAAAAGTCCGCTTAGAGAGCAAATCGAGGTTCCCACCACTCCTTCGGGTTTTATCGGCCATTCCTGGGTAACTTTCCCGTTTTCCTTGTCCTTTTTCTCCAAAACAAAGCGCATAATTTTGTTCCAGATGGGCGAGGCGCCGGTTACCCCGGAGGCAACGGCGCTCATCGGTTTATAATCATTGTTGCCGACCCAAACTGCCACTAGCGCCGACGGGGTGTAGCCGATGGTCCAATTATCGCGCTTATCATTAGTGGTCCCCGTCTTAGCGGAAACTTCTGGGTGGTTTCTGACCAACAAGTAAGAAGAAGAACCAAACATTGCCTCTCGGGCATTATTATCTAAAAGAATGTGGGAAACCAGATAACAAGATTCAGGAGAAATAACGGCCTCTCCCTCTTCGGTTTTATGCTCTTCTAAAACCTTGCCTCGGTAATCTTCCACTTTTTGGATAGCATAGAGATTCTGCTTTTTGCCCGCGTTGGCCAAAACCCCAAAAGCAACTGCCATATCCGTCATTTTGACCTCACCGCCACCTAAAGTTAAGGAAAGGCCATAATTCTTTGGATCCTGGAAAGTGGTTATTCCCATTGCTCGGGTCTGCTCAACAAAGTTTTCTAAACCGTTTAAGGCGAGGGTTTTGACGGCCGGGATGTTGTAGGAGTTACCCAAGGCGAAACGCACTTGAGTCACCCCGTGGAACTGATTGTCATAGTTGCCGGGGCAATAAAGGGCTTGGCCGCTAACATTAAAACAGGTGGGGATATCCAAAACTAAACTGGCAGGGGTGAGAATCCTTTTTTCAAACGCCAAGGCGTAATTAAGCGGTTTAATAGAGGAGCCTGGCTGGCGGAGGCCCGAAGTAACGACATTAAAGTTGCCGTCAATATCGCCGGCGAAATAGTCTTTGCTGCCAACCATGGCTAATATTTCGCCAGTCTGGGGGATCGTCACTAAGGTGGCGCCATTACTGACTTTTTGTTTTTCCAGTTTGGCCACTTCAGAAGCGACTGCCGTTTGGGCCATCTCCTGAATTTCCAAATCTAGAGTGGTGTAAACTCGTAAACCCCCTTGGTCGACTGTTTGTTGGCCGTATTTTTCCACTAACTGGTCTTTAACATACATCACAAAATGGGGGGCCTGAATACCATGACCGCGGCGAACAAAGTTAAGCTCTTCCTCCTTCGCTTTTTCTGCCCCTTCTTGATTAATAAATTTATTTTTGACCATTTCTTCCAGAACATATTCCTGCCTTTGTTTGGCGGTTTCCGGATGAGCCCCGAAAGGCGAATAACGGGTAGGGGAAGCTGGCAGACCGGCCAATAAAGCGGCTTCGGCCAAAGTCAGTTTGTCCGGCGTTTTGCCAAAGTACATTTGAGAAGCGGCGCCAATGCCATAAGCGGTTCCGCCATAAGGGATTTGATTTAAATACATTTCCAAGATTTTGTCTTTAGAGTAAAGTAGTTCTATGGAGATGGTTAGAAGCGCCTCACGGATTTTCCTCCGCAGAGTTCTTTCCTGACTGAGAAGGGCATTTTTCGCTAGCTGCTGAGTAATCGTGGATCCGCCTTGTAATTTGCGGTGGAAAACGGTATTAAAAAGAGCCCTTAAGATTCCCCGGACCGCAAAACCGCTGTGCTTATAAAAGTCCTTATCCTCGCTGGCCAAGGTTGCCTCTTTAATGTAGGGTGGCAATTCGGAAAGCTTGATGGGCGTTCGGTTTTTCTCAATGTAAACATCGTAAAGTAGTTTGCCGTTGCGGTCGAAGATTTTAGTTGAGACCGGGAAAGAATTAGGTGAAGAAAGTTTAGTGGGTGAGGGTAAATCGCGAAGGATGAGAAAATAAAGAAAGGTGATTCCCACGATTCCGCCTAAAATGATTTTTTTACCTTTGGCCTTAAAAAAGGCAGTCCTGCTTTTGCCTGCCAATGTTCTTTTTCTCCTGGAGGGCATGAAGCGATTATAACGATTTTTTCTCTAAGATTCAAAAAATTTTCCGGTAATTGTTATATAATTAATCTATGGCGGCTCAGAGCGAAAACGGTCGCGAAAAACTTTTTACTTTCCTTTTGATGTTTGTCATCGGTTTTGTCGGGTTTTCTATCCTTGGCACTATCACCCTCGTCCTTCTCATTGCCCTGGGGCTTTTACCCAGCATTTAACTGGCCGGTTTGACTTCAACTGGGGACTGTGTTAAATATAGATAAATGAAATGGATACTCCTCCTTTCCTTTTCGATCCTCGCTTAAAACGGGGCAGAAGGAAATGGAGAGAAAATCGCCCCGGACAAGGGGCTTTTTTAGTATAATTAAACTCAAAGAGTGATGAATAAAAAACCGGAGGAAAAATATAATCCTCAAACCATTGAAACGAGGTGGATAGAGAAGTGGGAAAATGCCGGCATTTTTCGAGCGGAAGATTTTTCCGAGAAGCCCAAAAAATATGTTTTAGTGGAATTTCCTTATCCGTCTGGCGCCGGTCTTCATGTTGGACACGCTTTTACTTTTACCGGCGGTGATGTTCTCGCTCGCTACTTTCGGATGAATGGTTACAATGTCTTGTTCCCTATGGGTTGGGATGCTTTCGGCTTGCCAACCGAAAACTATGCGATTCGCGCCAAAAGGCCGCCACAAGAGATTACCAAAGAAAACAACGCTCGTTTTCGGAAGCAAATGGAACGAATGGGGCTTTCTTTTGATTGGTCAAGGGAAATTAGCACCACCAATCCTGATTATTACCGTTGGACCCAGTGGATTTTTGTTAAGCTTTACCAGAAAGGTTTGGCTTATAAAGAGAAAATGCCAATTAATTGGTGCCCCAGCTGTCTTATCGGTTTGGCTAACGAAGAGGTAATTAACGGTAAGTGTGAGCGCTGTGGAGCAGTGATTACCCGGCGGAATTTGGAGCAGTGGATTGTCAAAATTACTGATTACGCTGACCGCCTCTTAGAGGGATTGAAAAAGACTGACTTTGTGGAAAAAGTCAAAGCGGCCCAAATTAACTGGATCGGAAGAAGCGAGGGGGTGGAGATTAAGTTTAAAGTTAAAAGTTTAAAGTTAAAAGTTGGCGAGGAGAAATTCATAACGGTATTTACCACCAGACCCGATACCTTATGCGGCGCGACTTTTATGGTTTTGGCACCGGAATTGGGCATAGTGCCAGAAATTACTCTCCCCAAACAGAAAAAAGCGGTTACTCAATATTTGGAAGAGGCGAAGAAAAAGTCGGAATTGGAACGGACCGAACTGGCGAAAGAAAAAACCGGTGTTTTTACTGGCCGCTTTGCCATTAATCCCGCTACCGGTAAAGAAATTCCTATTTGGGTGGGAGATTTTGTTTTGGCCTCTTATGGCACGGGGGCAATTATGAGCGTGCCGGCCCATGACGAGCGGGACTGGGATTTTGCCCAAAAATATCACTTGCCGATTATCCCGGTCATTGAGCCACCGGAAAAATGGGATTTCGAGAAAGCGGCTTATACCGAAGTTGACCGAGGAGTAACGATTAATTCTGAGCTTTGGGATGGGTTAACGCCAACGGAAGCAATAAAAGAAGCTGTTTCTTGGTTAGAAGAAAAAGATTTAGGTCAAAAGTCGGTCTCTTATCATTTGCGCGACTGGATTTTTTCCCGACAGCATTATTGGGGGGAACCCATTCCGATGATTTACTGCGAAAAATGCGCTCGTTCGGCAGGCTCAGGGCAGGGTTGGTGGCCAGTGCCCGAAGATGAGTTGCCAGTCAAACTCCCCGACGTGGAACATTATGAACCAACTAAAACCGGTGAATCGCCCCTGGCGGCCATTACTGATTGGGTTAAGACGACCTGTCCGCAATGTGGTGGTGCAGCTAAGCGAGAAACTGATACCATGCCCAACTGGGCTGGCAGTGATTGGTACTTTTTAAGATACCAAGACCCCCATAATGATAAAGCACTAGTGGCGATGGATAAGGCCCAGTATTGGTTGCCGGTGGATACCTATATCGGCGGCGATGAACACAATACCTTACATCTTTTATATTCGCGCTTTGTTTATCAATTTTTGTGGGATATTGGCGTTGTTCCCAAGGATTTCCCTGAACCTTATTTCCGGCGAGTCTCTCACGGGGTAATCTTGGGACCGGATGGTTATCGGATGAGTAAATCTCGGGGCAATGTGGTTAATCCGGATGAAATGTGGGAGGCTTACGGTGCCGATGCTTTACGTATCTATCTTATGTTTATGGGGCCCTTTGAGGCAACGATGGTTTGGAGCCAGGAAAGCCTGGAGGGAGTTTTCCGCTTCTTGCGGCGAGTTTGGGTGCTTTTCGGCAGCAAGCTTTCCGATAAAGAAACAGCGAGCAGCTTGAAAAGGAAATTGCACCAAACCATCAAAAAGGTGGGGGAGGATATTGCCGGCTTTCACTATAACACAGCTGTGGCGGCGATGATGGAATTTAGTAATGCCTGGCAGGATGGGGGTGATTTGGCCAAAGAGGATACGGCAATGTTTTTGCAACTTTTGGCCCCCTTTGCGCCGTTTGTGACAGAGGAATTATGGGCAAGGTTGGGTAACGAGTTTTCCATTCATGCTTCTTTGTGGCCAAAATATGACCCCGAGTTGATTGTGGCCGAGGAAGTGATTTTGGTAGTTCAGGTTAACGGTAAGATCAGGGACCAGATTATCGTCCAAAGTTCAAAGTCCAAAGTTCAAAGTGAGGTTGAAAAATTAGCTCGCCAAAGAGAGAAGGTTCAGAAATATTTGGCTGGGCAGGAAGTTAAAAAGGTTGTTTTTGTTCCCGGCAAACTGATTAATTTTGTCATTTAACTTCGAACTTCGACTTGACAGTTAATTCTTACCCGGTTGTATAATTGCTTTTACCCTGAGTATATCGAAGGGTTACCAAATGTTAAAGAAATTTGTTCCTTTAGCCGCAGTTTTGCTCTTCGCCGTTAGCGTCCTTTTTGTTTCCGTTCAGAGAACTGCTTTTGTCGAAGTGCGTCCTAGCTTGGCCGCCACGACGCTGAAATTCTCTGTTTCTCCACTGCCGTCTCCCTCGGCCAGCGTTTCTTCTCAACCGAAGGTCAACTATTTCTTGGCTTACCCCGGACTTTTGCCGGATAGTCCTTTGTACAAAGTGAAGATGATAAGAGACCGAATTTGGATTTGGTTGACAAACGGTTCAGTTGAGCGGGCTAATCTTTTCTTACTTTACGCTGACAAGCGCTTGGGGGCGGGAAAGGTTTTGATTGAAGGTAACAAAGCCAGCCTTGGTCTTTCCACTCTCCTTAAAGGCGAGAAGTATTTAGAACAAGCGATTGAGGAAGCCCGGAAGGCCAAAAAAGACGGAAGAGAACTTAAAGGCTTAGCGGAGAAGCTCCGCAACGCCACCTTGAAGCACGAAGAAGTTCTTCTGGAGTTGAAAGAAAGAGTCAATGATGAAGGCAAAGCGGCTTTTGATGATTTGCTGAAGTTTGTTCACACTCTCCAACAAAAAGTGACGGAAATCTGATTGAACAAGAATTTAATTCATTCTCCCGGGTCAGTTTTTTGATTTTTGCCCCAAAACCCCTAAATTTATCCGTGAAATAGGCTCTTTTCACCACTGCTGACTTATTTTGATATAAAAATTGCGAGTTGACAGGAATTCTAGGGGAAGAGCGATAATATTTTCACTTCTTCATAATTCAAGGAGGACAGGCGAGTTTCTATATGGTAGCCAAGAAAAAGTCGATGATTAAACAAATTAGAAAAAGGGATGGTCGGATTGTTCCTTTTAATGAAAAGAAGATTTATTTGGCTATTTCCAAAGCAATGAGGGCGGTAGGAGAGGCCAATACTCAAAGGACGGGAGAGATGACCGACCAAGTGGTTGAAGTTCTGGAAAGGCGTTTTGATGGTCATGCGATTCCGGAAGTTGAGCAGGTTCAGGATGTGGTTGAGGAAGTTCTCATCAAAAATCGTTGTGTGGCCGTCGCCAAAGCCTACATTCTTTATCGCGAACTTCACCGCAAGCTTAGAAATATCAATAGCCTTATCGATAGTGATGAACTGGTCAGTAATTATATTGACAAACTGGATTGGCGGGTAAGGGAAAACAGCAACATGACCTATTCGCTTCAAGGACTGAACAACCATGTGGCCAGCCTGGTAACTTCTAATTTCTGGTTAAGCCAAATTTATGGTCGGGAGGCAGAGGAGGCACATTTAGGCGGTGATCTGCATATTCACGATCTGGCGATTTTGGCCGCTTATTGTTGCGGTTGGGATTTGCATGATTTTTTAGCCAAGGGTTTTGGTGGAGTCCCGGGTAAGGTTTATTCTAAACCCCCCAAGCATTTGGGCACCGCCTTGGGACAGCTGACTAATCTGATTTATACCCTGCAAGGAGAAACAGCCGGGGCCCAGGCAGTTTCTAATTTTGATACCTTACTGGCTCCCTTTATCCATTATGATAATCTTTCCCCCAAAGAAGTAAAACAAGCGCTTCAGGAGTTTATGTTTAACATGAATGTGCCAACTCGGGTTGGCTTTCAGACCCCCTTTTCTAATATTACTCTTGATTTGACCGTTCCGGGAACGATGAGTAAAGAACCGGTTATTATTGGGGGTGAGCCACAAGACAAAACTTATGGCGAATTCCAAAAGGAAATGAATATTTTTAACCAGGCTTTGGGAGAAGTAATGCTGGAAGGCGATGCCCAAGGCCGGGTTTTTTCTTTCCCGATTCCGACGATTAATATTACTAAAGACTTTGAATGGGATAATCCCAATTTTGAGAATCTTTGGGAAGCGACCAGAAAGTATGGAATTTCTTATTTCTCCAATTTCATTAATTCTGACATGAAACCGGAAGACGCCCGGAGCATGTGTTGCCGCCTGCGTCTGGATAACCGAGAGCTTCAGAAGAAGGGAGGCGGGCTTTTCGGCGCTAATCCCTTGACAGGCAGTATTGGGGTAGTGACCATCAATATGCCACGAATTGGCCATCTGGCCAGAAATAAAAAGGAATTTAAGGAGAGATTGGATCGCATGATGGATTTGGCAAAAGAAAGCCTTGTGGTTAAAAGAAGGGTAGTGGAAGATTTTACCGAGAAAGGCCTCTATCCTTATTCTAGATACTTCCTTCAAGGGATCAAGGAGCGCTTTGGCGAATATTGGAAAAATCATTTTAACACGATTGGGCTGGTAGGGATGAATGAAGCCTGTCTTAATTTCTTGGGTGAGAATATTGCCAGTGAGAATGGCAAAAAATTTACCTTGGAGATTCTGGACTACATGCGGGAGAAGCTTGGCCATTATCAAGCCGAGACCAATCAACTTTTTAACCTGGAAGCGACCCCGGCAGAAGGAACTTCTTATCGCTTTGCCCGCGAAGACAAAAAAAGATTTAAGGATATTATTTTTGCTAATAATGAAGCGGTCAAGAACAAAAAAGTCGAACCTTATTACACTAACTCCACCCAACTCCCGGTCGACCATACCACCGATATTTTCGAGGCTTTGGGGCATCAAGATGAGCTACAATGCAAATATACGGGAGGAACGGTTTTCCACGGATTCTTAGGTGAAAGCCTACCGAATACGAAAACGGTAAAGGTGATAGTGAAAAAGATTGCCGAGAAATTCCATCTGCCTTATTACACCCTTTCTCCGACCTTCAGCATTTGCCAGAATCATGGCTATCTTCCGGGAGAACATCAGTATTGTCCCAAATGCGATGAGGATTTGGAAGCCCAAAAAGTAAAATTGGAAAAAGAAGGTTTTGCCGTTACCATTGAATAGAGATAAAGGAGGTGATGATGAAAACCCAAGTAGTCTTAAAGCGCCAACCCTGTGAAGTCTTCTCTCGAGTTGTCGGCTACATTCGACCGGTTTCGCAGTGGAATGACGGCAAGCAATCAGAGTTTGCCCAAAGAAAGACTTTCGTTATTGCCAAAGAATAGTTTATGTTTGTTGGTAAAGAAGCAGCTGCTATTCATCAGTCTCCCAACTGCGTTGTCCGTGAATATGGCGGAACTCCAAATTTAGATCTAGCGGTGGCTGAGATTAGCGGAAAATATCCAGAAGACGGTTGGGCCAGAAATAGAGAAGTGGATATGACCTATTATGTAATTGGCGGTGGGGGAAAATTTTATTTTGAAGAAGAGAGCTATGACCTTCATAAGGGGGATTTGGTAATGGTAAAAAAAGGGAAATGGTATCGGGTGGAGGGGAATTTGGAAATAGTTATGGCCAGTAGCCCCGCGTGGTCCCCGGAGCAATACGAAACCAAGTGAAAGAATTAAATGTCCGTCGAAGAAGACAGAAAAGTTATTGTTCACGTTGCCAGTTTTTGTGTCCGTCGCCATGGAGGAGAGCTAGAAGTCTTAATTTTAAAAAGAACTTCTCAGAGGAGACTTTATCCCAACCTTTGGGAAGGTGGAGGGGGACAAGTTTCGCCTGGAGAGGGCTTTAAGGGGGCAGTCCGAAGGCAGGTGGAGGAAGAAACTGGTCTGGGGGTAGAAGTGATAATGGCCTTTGATGATTATCAAATTGAAGCTCCGTTTCTTGACCAGAAATTGATTCCCGGGATAAAATTCATTTGTCATGTTCCAGAAATGAGCGTAGGGATGAGGTCCAAAGAGGAAAGTTCCCGATACGACGAGGAGCCTAAGGTTAAAATATCAGAGAGAGAGCACACGGAATTTCGCTGGGTAACCCTTAAAGAAGTGAATTTGGGGAAAATTGAATTTATTCCAGGAATTGACAAGGAAATAAAAAAGGTTTTCGCCTTAATTGACCGGCTGGAGTTGTTTTAATTTTAGACTTCAAATGGACTTATGCAGATTGCTGGATACATTAAGACTTCTTTAATCGAGTGGCCGGGGAAGATAACGAGCGTTATTTTTACTCCCGGTTGCAATTTCCGTTGTCCTTTTTGCCATAATGCCGACTTGGTCGGCAATCGTGGATTAACGCTGATGCCGGAAAAGCAGATTCTCGCGGATCTGAAGGAGAGGAAGAAATGGGTGGATGCGGTGGTGATTACCGGCGGGGAGCCGACCTTACAAGAAGACTTGCCGGATTTTTTGAAGAAATTAGGGGAATTGGGGTTTTTGAGGATGATACACACGAATGGGACAAAACCGGAAGCGATTGCTTCATTGCTCCATTGTTCCATGGTTGATTACGTGTGTATGGATCTAAAAGGGGATTTGGGAAATTATGAGAAATTTACGAATGTCCAATTACCAATAACCAATGTCGAAAGAAGCTTAAGGACAATTATCGGTAGTGGCGTGGAGTATGAATTGAGGACAACGGTGGTCCCTGGTCTTCACACCGAAGATAATCTGCTCAAATTGGCAAAAGAGCTTAAAACAATTTTTGGAGACAACAAATTAATTGAAAATTGTCGCTGGTTTTTGCAACAATTCCGGCCGATGAATACTTTGGATAAAAAATTTATGAAAGTGGAGCCTTTTTCTAAAGAGAAAATGGAAAGTTTTCAAAAAGAACTGCAAAGAATCATTCCCCAAACAAAGACAAGGGGGATTTAGCCCCAATAAAGGCAGAACTTGCCTTATCTTGAGAGCTATAGTATTGTGGCCTTACAAAGATGATTATTGCTATTGAAGGATTAGACGGAATAGGAAAAACTACTTTAGCTAGGGAGATAGCCAGCAAATATGGTTTTCCCTATTTCAAAGGGGGAGGCTGGAAACCAGATTCCCCTTGGGGCCGGAGATTTGTTCGGGAAGTAGAAAAACCAAAGCATTTTTCTCGGAGCCTATATTTTGAGGGAATACAAAGGCGTTTTTTGCACGAAGCAGAAACGATGGCCAAGGAAGAAAAGACTGTGGTAGCCGACCGCATGCTCTTGGTAAGTGCGGCCCATTGGTTATCACGAACCTGGGATGAGGCCAAAAAAGACTTTTCGGACGAAGGGAAGGCGACCGCCTTGGAGCTTATAAGAAAATATCTGCCGGAAAATGTAACGGGGATAGTTTTAGATGTGGAGGATAGGAAAATTATCGAAACAAGACTGAGACACAGAATAGGAGAAGATGAGAGGGCAGAGATTAGAAGAGGGGCAGAAGTGCCAAGGGAGGAATTCTCTTGTTGGTTGCGAGAAAACGGTTTTTTGGGCGAGGCGGACACCCTGGATTTTTTTGAGGTTAGGAGGAATGCCTGGCTTTGGTGTGCCAAACAAATAGATTGGGAGGTGATAGATGCCAGCGGCTCAACCCGGGAAGTTTTTGGTCAGGTGGAGAGTATGCTAGACAGGCAAGGCATTTATCCGGAAGGAAATTTACAGGCAGCCGAAAGCTTTACCCCGACGCAAAAGGAGGCGAGAGCATAAATGGAAGTAGAGATTAAATTAGTTTGTCGGAATTTGCCCGCTTTAAAAAAGAAACTTCAAGGGTTGGGCGCAACCCTAACTAAAAGTAAGCGTCAAGTTGATACTTACTATGATCATCCAGCCAAAGTTTTGGTCAAAGAAAAACAATATTTGAGACTGAGGAAGAGTGGGGATAAGAAGACCTTAGCTCATCATCAGAACCTAGCTGATGGGGTTAACGACGAATGCGAGATGGAAATGGGCAAGGAGGCGAGAATTGAGGACTTTTTGGAAAGATTAAGATTTCCCAAATTGGGGGTTATCGACAAAACCCGTGAGCAATATAAAATTGGCGACTTTAATGTTTGTTTGGACTCGGTAAAAGATATTGGCGATTTGGTTGAAATTGAACTGGAAGTAGAACAAGGAAACGAAAAGGAGGCTAAGGAAAAGTGTTGGCAGATGGCCAAAGAGTTAGGTTTCACTGCCGTGGATGAATTCAAGGTTTTTCTCTGTGATATTGCCGTCGGATTGGTTAAGCGGCCGGGGAAATAATTTATAACGATAGAATTGGGCCTAGCGGTCTAATTTAGCCTCGAACTTCTTTCACTTCTTCTTTTTGCCGTGTATAATATTACGTATGGCCACACTGCCCGAGAAAGAACTCCCTTTACCCGGTTCGGACGAAAAGTTTCCGGTGACAGTGGAAGGGGAGCCGAAAATCGCCTTTGAAGTTGAGTCCCTGGTTAAAAAGTTGGAAAAGGAAGACACCACTCTAACTCAACCAGTGGCAGATGATTCCGGTCAGCCCTTGGTTTCGCCGGCCGCCCCCTTGCAGCCGCAAATCGTTCTGCCGCTGACCAGCACACAATATGCTTTTGGTCTAAAGCAAAGAGTTTCTAACTCGATTCGTTGGTTGTCGGAATGGTGTTTTCGCCTCGTTAAAATTTTTGGCCCCCGAGCCATTTTTCAGCAAACGGAGACGGAGAAATGAACCAAACGGCAATTTTGGATTTAATTGGCAATTTACCCCTTATCTTAAACCTTTTGCTTGCGACGACCATCCTGGCTTTCTTCAGTTTGGTCTTGGCGGAAGTTTTAATTGTTTGGTACTGCAACCGTCAGCGTGAAGAGCGTTCACTCAAACACGTTCTTCTTCAGATTGCTGTCCCACGGGATAATGAAATTAAAATTGACGCGGCCGAACAAATGCTTTCCGCTTTCGCTTCGATGTATAAAGGCGGTAAGCTCACCTTTTTAAGGCTTCAAGACCATCTTTCCTTTGAAATCATTGGTTTGCCGGAAGACATTCGCTTTTATGTTTCTGTCCCCCAAAAACTTAAAGATATGGTGGAGAAGCAAATCCACGGGGCTTATCCGGGTGCCGATATCCGGGAGGTCAATGAATACAACATCTTTTCTGAGAAAGGAAAAGTATCTTACGCTGAATTCCAATTTCGCTCCTCCGCTTATATGCCAATTAAGGTTTATAAAGATTTACCGACTGACCCTTTGGCCAGTTTAACCTCCGCTTTGGCCAAGATGAGAGAAGGGGAGGGGGCGGCCATTCAAATTTTGATTACTCCCACTGGGAATGACTGGCGTTCCGCTGGCCGCAAATATTTAGCTAAAATCAAAAAAACCGAAAGTGACCCCGAGAAGGCAAGTTACAAAACCGATCCCAAGCAAATGGAGGCAGTGGAAAACAAGTGCTCTAAGCCCGGCTTTGAAACTTGTATCCGGATTGTCGTTTCTTCTACCGATCAAGAGTCGGCCAAGGCTCATCTTCAAAATCTGAAAGCGGCTTTTGAACAACTTTCCGGCGACCAAAATGGTTTTAAAAGCCGCAAAATTCGGCTCTCTAAACTATTTATGACCGATTTTATTTATCGTTATCAGCCGCTTTTTTACTTCAACCGCAACAAAATTATCCTAAGCTCGGAAGAGCTGGCGACGATTTTCCACTTTCCCAACAAAACGGTGGAAACACCTTATATTTTCTGGCTGAATGCTAAGCGGGCACCTGCCCCCGCTCAAGTGGCCAAAGAAGGCATTTATTTGGGCAAAAGCGTTTTCCGAGGGATGGAACAGCCAATTTATATGGGTGAATCAGACCGGATGCGCCATACGTACATTATTGGCGCCACTGGCACCGGCAAATCCCAGCTACTGGTTAAAATGATGTATCAGGATTTGCGAGCGGGTCGGGGCTTTTGCTTCATTGACCCTCACGATACCTTTGAGCATGTAATGCAGCTTATCCCCCCAGAAAGAGCGGAAGATGTTATCTACTTTTCTCCTGCCGACGTTGAGCGGCCAATGGGTCTTAATTTAATTGAAGCCGAGACGGAAGATCAAAAACACTTTATTTCCACCGCCATCATTAACTTAATGTATAAGCTTTTTGACCCCTATAAGACAGGAATTGTCGGACCGCGGTTTGAGCACGCTATCCGGAATGCGATGCTGACGGTCATGAGTGAGCCGGGGAGCACTTTTGTGGAAGTAGTGCGTTGTCTGACCGACCCTCGATATGTCCAAGAGCTTTTGCCTAAAGTAACCGACCCGATGGTCAGACGATATTGGACCGACCAAATTGCTCAAACTTCCGATTTCCATAAATCGGAAACTTTGGATTACATTGTTTCCAAATTCGGCCGCTTCGTCACTAATAAAATGATTCGGAATATTATTGGTCAGTCTAAGAGCGCTTTTGACTTTAGACGAGTGATGGACGAGGGGAAAATTTTAATTATTAACTTGGCCAAAGGCCAAATTGGGGAAGAGAATTCCAGCTTTTTGGGACTAGTCTTGGTCCCCAAGATTTTAATGGCGGCGATGAGCCGGTCAAATGTTCCTGAAGCCCAAAGGAAAGATTTTTATCTTTATGTGGATGAATTTCAGAACTTTGCCACTCCTGACTTTGCTCAGATTCTTTCCGAAGCGAGAAAATTCCATTTGGGGCTTTGCGTTGCCAATCAGTTTATTGGGCAAATGGAGGAGGAAGTTAAAAACGCTGTTTTTGGTAACGTTGGGACCAAAATTGCTTTCCGAGTGGGAGTAACCGATGCTCAATATTTACAACATGAGTTTGCCCCGATTTTCTCAGAGAGTGACTTACTTAATATTGAAGCCTTTAACGCTTATGCCAAAACCATTGTCAACAATGAGCCGGTGCCGGCTTTCTCGATGAGTATGAAAGATGATATGCCGCCGATTTGGAAAGAACAAAATCCTGAGCTTTCCGAAAAGATAAAAGAGCTTTCTCGTCTTAAATATGGCAAAGACCGCGCCTTGGTTGAAGCCGAAATTGCCAAACGAGCAAGACTGTAATAGAATTCCTCTTTAAGTGTCTGAAAGAGAAATTGAGATTATTCAAGAAGCGGCTGATCATGCTCGCGAAACCTTAACTCAGAGATGGGGGTACCCAGTCGGTCCAACTGCAGCCTTATGCCAAATTGTCTCCGGAGAAATGGGGGGATATTTAAGTGGCTGGGCCGACAAAGTCTTTGTTGCTCATGGCAAAATTCCCCTTGAAGGAGGGAGGACGTGTAATCATTGGTTTGTTGTCGCTCAATGGGGAGGTCGGCGATTTCTGGCTGATGGCACATATTTACAATTTTTAGAAATTAAGGATTGGGCGGGATCTTCGTCAGTGATGGTAGTTGAGCTGACTGATCAATCTTCTCTGGCTAAGGCGTTAGAAAATCATCGCATTCCAGCAATTTATCGCCCGCTTTGGCTACAAGTTTTTCCTAATTGCCCAACACGAGCTGAATAATTGCCAAACGCGCCCGGCTTTAAACCAAGCCTCAAATCTGCTAAAATCAGGATGTATAGCCAAATTTCCGGACCAGTAGCTCAGTGGTAGAGCACCACTCTTATAAAAAAATAAAAATTAAAATGGGCGCATAGCTCAGTGGTAGAGCACTACTCTTATAAAGTAGCCGTCCTTGGTTCGAATCCAAGTGCGCCCACCTGAGTGTTCTTTTGATACTTCTGGTACCTGAGATACTCTTGCGGCCTTTGAAGTTTAGAGTTCTTCCAGCTTAACTGTGCCTTCTTTTTTGTTTTCCCCGATGAGCTTGAGATATTTTTCGGTGGTAGAGAGTCTTTTGTGGCCCGCCAGCTTGGAGATGGTAACGAGTGGAGTGCCGGCAGAAAGGTGATGAAAAATCCAGGTGTGTCGCAAATCATTAACCTTGGCGTCCTTAATTCCCGCTAAATCAAAATATCGTTCAATGGAGGAGCGAATATTTCTTATGAGGAAAGGATGTCCGGTTTTAGTGATGAAAATTGTCTTTTCTTTAACGGTTGGTCTTTCTTTCAAATATCGGTCTAATGCTTCTCTGGCGGCTTTATTGAGAGGAATATTTCTTCCCTCATGGGACTCAAATGGCCGGATGTAAACTTCTGTCCCTTTATAATCTTCCATTCTTAGATTAGCTACTTCGCCAATCCTAACCCCGGTCTGAAGCATCAACTCAACAATCGCCGAAATGCGGGCATCCGACCGGCAAGCATCCCTTAAAGCTCGGTATTCCAGTTTGGACAAAATTCGGGGCGGCTTAACTTCATATTTCGGGTGAGCCACCGAAGCAGCGGGGTCAGTTTCTACCGCTCCTTCTTTCTTTAAGAAGCGGAAGAAAGTCTTGATAGAGTTAATTTTGCGGGAAATTGACTTGGCGGTATAACCTTTGCTCTCCAAATCTGCTTTAAATTCTTCCAGTAAAGCCTGATTAATGGTCGTTACTGCCGTTACCCCTTTAGTTGCCAAAAACTTCGTCATTTGGGCAATGTCGTTACTGTATGCTAAGATAGTAGCGGAGGCCCGTTTTTGGCTTTTTAAATATTCGGTAAACTTGGCCGGAGTTTCGGTTAAAGAAATTGCATCCGTCATATTTTCTAGCCCATAATATCATTAGATAAGTTTGATGTCAACTAAGAATCAGGCGCAAAAATTGTTGGGGATTGTTTTTTTGGTAATATTTTTAGCCTTCTTGGTGAACTTTTTTCGCCAGGTAACAGTTTACTATTGGACGAGTCGACAGTTAGCTAAAAAACAAAAAGAGTTAAAAGCCCTGGAGGAAAAAAACCGGGCTTTGCAAGTGAGATTGGAAGAAGTCCAAAGTCCAAAATTTGTGGAAGAACAAGCTCGAAAGCTTTTAGGAATGGGGGATAACCGAGCCCCAATTGCGGTTGCCCCTTCTGGATTACCGAAAACGAGTGAAAATATGGTGACAGAGGAAATGATTGTCCGGCCAAATTATCGCCAGTGGTGGCAGCTTTTTATTCATGATGAGAAGCCTTGATTAAATTACTGACCCAGGCCAACCACCTTTTTTTCAAGGAAGCCGTTAAACTGGAAAAGAGGAATTGGCTTGAACCAATCTTCTTTCCAGCCGTAAGATACTTCCAGAAAGTCTACTGCCTTAGCCCCCAAATTGATGGCGTCCTGGATTAAAAGTAAATTAGTATAGTTGCCCAGACCGGGGTGCCTTTTCAAATCATAAGCGCCATTAAGAGCGTAATAAACGCCTTTATGAATGCAAACCAAATCTGTCCCGACCACTTTGCCATTAATTTCCGTGGAAACCATTCTCGCTTCATACTCGCCGGTCTGTTTAATAATTTCTCGAAAAGCCTCTCTTCTTTCTTCGCGAACAAAAGCAGATTCATCCAAATCCTGGAATCGTTTAATGCTTAAATCAAAAAGTTTTTTAATATCCTTAAATCGATTGTAAACAGTCTGAGGGTTTTTAGCTAAAATTAGCCGCTGGTCACGCTTTAGGTTATATCTTTTTTTTCGGTCAAACTTTTGTAAAAAGGTTTCCAGATTAGGATATTCATCCAAGGAAAGTAAAAATTTTGGGTCATCCGCTAAAAGACCGAATTTTTTGGCTGTTCGCGGAGAGACATAAATAGCGTTAAGTAAGACCTTTTGGGGGAAAAGAGAAAAGATAATTGGGATTAAGGATTTTTCTTTAAGCCAAAAAGTATTCCCTTCTTGCCACCAACTACCAAACCATCGCAGCTCATCTTTATCTTTCTCGTACCAGAGAGGGAGTAGGCCTAAGGGTTCATTATCTCTTTCGAAAATCAAAAACACGGGCTGATTTTTATCGCCCAGATAAAAGGCATAACGAAAACCCCAAAGTTCAAAAAGTGTTCGCTTGGGGCTAAATTCTTCAAAAAGCTGATGGCAAGTTTCTAAGTCAGTTTCTATTCGAACGGTAATGTTTTGCTGTTTGAGTTGGAGGAGGTTGCTCCCCGCGGTTGGCGGCTCAACATTGTGTAAATCAAAAAAGGAAGAATATAAGTAGTCAAGACCGGGCGGCCGGTCTTCTTCTCTAATAATTTCGTCTTGATTGCCGTTGGCCATTATTATCTCCTTTTACTTTTTAAATTCTTTTAAAAGAAAAAACTTTTTTAGTCTTTTCATTAAATTTTTAAGTATTTATTTCTATCATCAATAATGTAATCAGAAATCCAGCAATAATGTCAATAATTAATTTGAGGGTAATTTGAGCTTGAAAAAATTTTACTTTTTTTGGCCTGGTTAACCACTATTAGTTTAATTGAACTTTTTGCCGGAAAAGAATAAAAAAGGGATTGCGACAGTTTTAAAGATTTTGAAAACTTTTTTCGGGATAAGAAGAAAAGTTAGTAGCAAGGGAGGGGATCGAACCCTCGACCCCGGCGTTATGAATGCCGTGCTCTAACCAACTGAGCTACCTTGCCGCAAGCAGGAAAATTATATCAACTAAAAAGCCCCGAGGCAATCTCGGAGCCTTGACTTGGTTGCGGGGCTGGGAATTGCGCCCAGCCTGCGAGATTATGAGCCTCGCGTGCGACTTTACACTACCCCGCACATCTGAATCTATCGCTATTATAACTTGTTGAGGCTGAGTGGTCAACCCTTTTGCGTCAGTTCCAGTAAGTGCTCAAAGCCATCTTGAGGGCTGGTTTTATTTTTGGTTAGCTTACCGCATTTTTGGCAGCGATGGAGCAAAACGTATTCGTTTCCTTTTTTCTCCACCCCACCGGCTCCATTAAGCCCTGGCAACGAGAGAGGCGGTCCCCCGGAATTTCTTTGTCAACGTGTTTGCTAAAAAGACAATTTGGGCAATGGTTAGTATAACCCGTTCCTGTAATGATTGTACCGCAATTTTCGCAAACAAAATTTTCAATTTGGCGAATAAAGTTCTGGCGAATAAAGTTCTGGCGAATAAAGTTTTTTTCATCAAGGCATTTTACCTTAATTTAATGGTTTGGGCGATTAGGTTGGCAACGAAAGTTTGGCCTAGAACAGAAGGATGGATGCCATCGTCGCGATTAACATAAGCCGATTTACCAAAACGACTTCCTGGAATTTTTGATTTTTCAAAAGCATTAATTAGGGGGACATTGAGTATTTTTGCTAAACCGACGGTATTTTCCAACTGCTCCATTATGTGAAGGGTCTGTTCATGGGCCTTTTCTTCTGGCCAATTAACCCCGTTAGCCCCTTTGCCAAAGTCTTTCTCTAAGGGGGCGATTTCTGCCAAGAGATAAACATCTGTTTTTTTGCTTCTGGCTTTTTGGATTAGTTGGACCAAAGTTTGCCAATGTTTATTCCGGTCATAAGGATTAAAAGGATTATAACTAAAAGAACCGAGGACAATAATGTCAGCCGGTAGGAGTGAAATTGGGGGATACTGGCGGGTTTGGTAGGAAAAGCTTAAGTCAAATCTGGCCAAACCCATTTGGACATTTTGGGAACCAATACCGTAATTGTAAAGAATAAATTTGGTGCGGGGGTGTTTTTTATGAAGACTAGCCTGAAGATATTCCAAATTTTCTCCCATGGTATCGACCATAGAATCGCCATAAACAGCAATAATATAAGTGCCTTTAGTCGGGAGGTTGGGTGAGGGGGTAGGAGTTGGCGGAATCGTTGAAGTCATTTCGGGGCTGGAGTTTCTTTTGGGAAGCAAGTCTGAAAACCGCTGAATTGTTTCTTGAAGCGAGGGTGTTTGGGTCCCAAGCACATCTAATGTTTGAGAAGGTGTTTTTTTCATCGAAAGCGATATGAGGAGGTTTACGAATAAAAGGAAAGTGAAAGCCAGTAAATTTATTTTTATAAGAGTTTTCACTACTTTGAGGATATTTTAGAGGTGAGGGGATTGCAAGGAGGACCTTTTTTTCTGGCGGGTGAAATGATTTTTCATTAGGCAATTTTAGCAAAGAAGCCGCTTGAAAAAAACTCTTAACCAGCGGATAATCACTTTGAGAGAAAATAAATGGCCGAGTTAGACAGACCAAGCGACAAGAGTAATCCGGTGGAGAATTTACGCTCCGTGGGGCAAACTATCGGAGAATGGGTTGAGGTTTATAAGAAGGTTATTTTGCCTTCCAGCGGAGAAGAGCTGAAGGAGCTTTCGTTAGCGAGTAAAGAGGAAGTAGCCAAAGTAAATAACAGTCTGGACAAGCTGCGGGAATTATTGAAAGAAGCTTTGTTGCACGAGACAAGTTTCGCTTCCTCCGAGTATCGAAGCAAAACAGGCTATCCCCCTTTTGCTTATGAAGAGGGAAGGTTCATCTCAAGAATTCATACTCATATTGAGAGATACTATAGTTTGTTTAAAGGAACGCCAGGGGAGGCGGTTCCTGAAGGAGAAACGAGGGACGGTATTGTGGTTTGGGCTTCCACGATGAGACCTTATAGGGACCCCAAAACCGGCCAAGAAAGAACCTTTGCTGATGATTTAAAAGCAGATATTTTTGGAGTATATGAAGAAATTGAGTCTGGTAGGGGAGGAAGAAAGAGTGCGGAAGCGGGCTGGGAGGTAAAAGACAAGGCTAGTGCTAGATTGAAAGATTTATTAACTAGACCAATTGAGGCAGTGGAGTTGATGTATGGAGAAACTGTCCATGAAGTTGGCAGACCAGTCGATAGGACCCGGCCACTGGCGGGAGTCCTTATTGTTGCTTCCGCCACTGAGTTGAGCGTCCTTCCTCGTATTTACTACGCTGGGAGGCCGGCCACTTTGGGGGATAAGCCGATAGCGAGGTATAGCTTTTCTGAAGAGGCTGAAAAAAGGGATGCTTCAACTGCCAGAAATATTGGCAGGAAGGTGCTGGCTTTAGCCCAGGAGGTTAATCGGCGGACGGAGGTGAAGTTTAATCGCGGATAAAGCCGAATTGGGGCAGTTAATTGACAGGGGAATTGATTTCGGTTATACTTAGGAAAATTTAGCAAAAGCTGAGAAGAGATAGGTTGGAATCTCTGAGCCTTTCGGCGGTGAGTAAAATCGAACCGCTCAGGGCAAGCTGTCCGCAGGAAATGGCGGGCCGGGCGGTGACCGTTAAAGCACCAAGGTGTGTCGCTTCGGCGGAGCACTTAATTAAGCCTACGGAGTAGGTAAGGGTAATTAAGAGATCCGTCGAAAGACGGATTTTTTGTGGTACTTTGTCATAAAATATAAACAGATTAAGGGGCGTAGTTAAACGGTATAACGGGGGTCTCCAAAACCTCTATTGGGGGTTCAATTCCCTCCGCCCCTGCCAATCTTGGATGCATTTTTGAAAAACATATAAAATTAAGATATGGAAGAACGACAAGAAAAAAGAACAGACCAGGATATTAGAAGGGAAATAGACCAAAAGATAAAGTCTCTAAAAGAAGCGATTGCTAAAAAAGAGAGAATTATTGTTGTGGTTGAAATTTCCGATCCAAGAGTAGCGGAAATCTTTCGTGAGGTTACTGCTGGCGAATTGGGAGTGGATTGGGAAAACCCAGGCAGTGTTTTACGTAAACCAGTGATGAATGCGCTATATGAAGGAGAAGCTGAAGAACTAACACGGACAGAATATGGAACGACAATGCCTGGTGTAAAAGTAACCCACAACAAATTTGAACCCTTGGTCGAAGGATATCGTCCTCGCGAAAATTTTGCTATTAGTTTCAAGGATCCTGACAGCTAAAATATTAGTATCCGGTATTAAATATGACCAAAAAACATCGAGTTTTTTCAGGATTAAGGCCCACAAATGTCCTCCACATAGGTAACTATTTGGGGGCAGTTAAAGGGCAAATTGAACTGCAGAATAAGCCGGACTTTGACTGTATTTATTCAATCGTGGATTTGCATGGTATTACTACCCCCTTTAACCCCAAAACCTTGCAAAAACAAATTAAGCATTTGGTTTTGGATTTATTGGGGGCTGGACTAGATCCTAAGAAATGTCACCTAGTGGTTCAATCTCAAGTGCCGGAGCATGTTGAACTGGCTTATCTATTGGGGACAATTTATCCGGTTTCGCGGCTAGAAGATTTGCCAACTTACAAGGATAAGAAAAAAGAAAATCCCGATTACATTAATATGGGCCTTTTATATTATCCGGTCTTAATGGCGGCTGACATTTTGGTTTACAAAGCGGATACCGTTCCGGTCGGGAAAGACCAATTACCCCATATTGAAGTGACACGGGAGATGGCAAGGATTTTCAATCGCATGTACTCTAAGACTTTTCCCGAGCCAAAAGCCCACCTAATGCCCGGTGCTTCTGTTCCTTCGTTAAGAGGCGAGGGGAAAATGAGCAAATCAATTGAAGGCAGTTTTATTTTGCTGACCGATGATTTGCAGACAATTAGAAAAAGACTGGCGGGTGCCCCGACCGATAGTGGCAGGGGTTCTGTAATACCTAAAGAAG
>Ga0307379_10001155_pt1 | contig 42252 bp, 83 predicted proteins | sample UN2MG_FD_202237 | JGI IMG/M metagenome (GOLD analysis project Ga0307379, IMG submission 202237) | Soil microbial communities from Risofladan, Vaasa, Finland - UN-2 | ecosystem: Environmental > Terrestrial > Soil > Coastal area > Acid sulfate soil | place: Finland: Risofladan, Vaasa | collected...
ATTGTGCGGGAGTTTCTATTCCCATCCTACAAGATATGGAATATCGCGGCACATTTCTCTGACATCGTTGATGGAGAACTGTCCAAAGATGACAAGGAGCGTGGCTATGCGATGGCGGCCTCGACCGACTTAGGTGGATATGTTGTCATGAAGGAGGCGTGATGCCAATCCACGTCATAGAGACTGTCACCTGCGCAGCGTGCGGAAACTCATGGACCCGCGCCCAATATGACGCCGAGATGGTAGCGGCATACCAGCTCGATGACATGCTGGCCGATGTGCCGTCATACTGGTGTCCGAGTTGCGGCGAGGCTGGCGAGGTAGAGGAGGCGTGATGGTCGAGAAAGTAGAAACGAAAGCATTGGCAAAGTTGGGAAGAAGACTGGTCGATGTGCATGTTGAAGCGCATCCTCCACGTTGGGCTTACGGATATAGCAGAGATCAAGAGAAGATGGCACAGAGCCTTGAACAATGGGCGAAGGAATTGGAAGAGTTTATCCGAGATCACCGCTCTCAAGATAGCCTTGGATTGAGCGTAGTTCGTGACGTTCAGGAAGTCTGCTCTCTCTGTGGCCGTCCGTGGGAAATTATGGGACCAGATGACGATGTCCCTTATCCGGCATGCGCGTGGTGTGGAGAACAGGTTGAGGTGGCGTGATGCGCGTTCTGGTAGCTGATATCCTAGCCAAGATCAACGACCTTCCAGCGGACTTCCGTGACCACGTTCAGATTGACCCTGAAGACAAGAGCCTCGCCTACGTCACATCGTTCACGTCCGAGGACGTATACACCGTCCACATCAAGCCGCACGTTGACGATCCTGGCGACAAGTCCATCCTGAACACGACGTGTCCGTGTGACGCGCGGGTGCTATGTCGACACGTGACCTCGTTCTATGCCAAGTCGAAAGGATTGGGGCCACAGATCAACTCGGGGCCGGAGATAGGCCCAATACATGTCGAGGAGCCTAGCGACCGTCTAAGAGGCTTGACGCTGAAGGCGATTGACGCGGAAGTGACAGCGCACGAGGCGCGGGTTGAGTTGTTGTTGGAGGTTGAGCGGATAGCGAGGAGGGCGGGGTGACTAAAGAGGATCAAGTAACCGGGGGAATCGTTGTTGATGAGGAAGATATCTGTGGAATTTGTGGATTGCCCGGCGCGGACAAGATGCCTCACCCGTGCCATTGGCCGGGGGAAATGATCCCTGACACGCGCCTCGTTCATGCGTCCTGTGAGGAAAGCGAATGCAAGCGGGCACATGGAGAATTGTCTGATAGTGAACGCAAGGCTTTCTTGCGGACGATCTAATGGTTTAGTTGTTGTTGGAGATTGAGCGGATAGCGAGGAGGGTGCCGATGAAGAGAGATCCGTCGAAACCATCATTGCACTTGTCCAAAGAATGGCTTGAAGAAGAACTTGTCGCCAAGCGGAGGACGCTCAGGGACATCGGAGAAGAGTGCGGTGTGTCACGTGAGCGTGTTCGTCAGGTAGCAAAGAAGTTCGGCATCGTCAAGCCGAGGAAGCAAGATCTGATTGACATAGACTGGCTAAGACAAGAGCGTGACGTGAAACATAGATGCTATGCTGATCTTGCTGTTGAACTAGGCGTTAGCATCACAACTGTCGCAAAAATATGCCACTATTATGGCATTGCTGCTCCTCCTAGGCTAACCCCAGAAGAAGTGTTGGCTCACAGCAGGGACCAAAGTAAGAGATACTACCACCGAATGTATGAGTCAAGTCCCTCCTTCAGGGCAATGAAGACAAAACGTGCTCTCCAGTGGCAGGCGGCAAATCCCGAGAGGCACAACGCCTATCAACGCGAGTATCGACGCCGCAAGAAAGCTGGCTTGGATTCGGAGGCGGGATGAGCTATAATCTAGAAGCGGGGCGGCCACCCGGCCTTCCCAGGCCGTCTGCTATAGGCGGTCGCCCTTGCAACCTAATAGCAGAGGTGATGTAAATGGGAACAAAGAACGAACCATCAATGCGCGAAATCTGGACGCCTATCCCTTGTTACGAAGGCTTCTATGATGTGAGCAATCATGGGCGGGTTCGCAGCAATTACGGGGATACTGCTACGATTCTGAAATGCACACCAGACAGGGATGGATATGTGCGTGTCGGCCTCCACAAATACGGCGTGCCGAAGACGTTCACTATACATAGTCTTGTTATGGCTTCTTTCGTCGGTCCTCGTGCTGGTGGAATGGAGACAAACCACAAGGACGGAAACAAATCAAACAATCATATAACGAATATAGAGTATGTTACTAACCAAGAGAACGTTGATCACGCGGTAATGATGGGGCTGCACGTTCGTGGTGAAATGGTTGGCGGCTCCAAGCTAACTGAATCTGATGTTCTCGATATATGGACGTCGCTTAGTAGCGAACCAAGAAGGTCTATCGCAAAACGGCACAATGTCAGTGTCCGGCATATTGGACACATTGCGACACGCAAGAAATGGGCATGGTTGACAGGTCCGTTGGCGGCGAGTGATGCCTAAGCGATTCACAGACTCAGAGAAATGGAAAGATCCTTGGTTCCGAAAGCTCACTCCAACGGCAAAACTGATGTGTCTCTACCTGTACGACCGCTGTGACATCGCCGGATTCTGGGAGATTGATCTTGAGGGCGCAGCGTTTGAGATAGGCGTGTCTCATCAAGACATTCTAGAAGCAATGAAGGGGCTTGAGAGGTGCTACGAAACGAACGGGGATCGCGTCTGGGTCAAGAGGTTCATTCGCTTCCAAGGCAACAAGGAACTCAACGAGAATAACAAGGCTCATCAGGGGATCATCCGATTGTTAAGAGAGCGTGAAGGCTTTTCAGAGAATGTTTCTAGGGTGCTGAATGGGATTGACTTGCCAAGCCCTTATGAAGGGGCTTCTATGCCCCTTCTTAGGTCACAAGGTATAAGTAAAGGTATAAGTACTGGTAAGGGTACAAGTATAAGCCCAGAAGAAATGACGAAAACGATGTCGAAAGAAGATCTCTCAACCCTCACCGAACACTACGCCACAATCCGAGGCGCACGACCTCGCGGCAACGCATGGCTACCAATCCAGCAAGGCATGAGGGCGATGGTTGTTGATGAGGAGTATACAGTCGCGCAGATAACTGGCTGCATGGATCGCCTTGTGGAGTGGGGCGTGACGTGGCAGGTCAACACGGTGCGACGATGGATCGCAGACTATGCGGCGGGGAAGATGCCGAGCAAGAATGGCGGGGCCTCGCTGATGACGACAGGCGGGCGCAGAGCGGAGGTATACGAGACTTCATTCGCGGCCTCTGATGAGAGGAGACGAGCGAAGAGGGAAGCGATGAACAAGGAGGCGAACGATGAAGACTGATGCGATTAGGGAAGGGATCGACTATCTTCGCGGGCAATTTAGGAAGCCTATTCACTATCGCGATATAGCGAAGGTTGTCAAGAATGGGTATCCAGCACACCCAGATGCAATGGAAGCTGAACTCGCTGCCCTGGAAACGGATAACGCGGCGATGAGAGAGGTGCTGAACAATTTGTGCTTATCTGCCGATGCGCTCCAGTGCAAGTACGACCAAGAAGATTCAGACGTGATTGCTGTCAGGCTGGATCTAGACGAAGCCGATCTTGTCCTCACCTTACCCACAGACAAGGTGTTGGTGGATGTCGAGAAGCTGCGGGAGATAGTGGATACGCTTGGCACTGTTGTCCCATCTGATCAAAATGCCATGATAGCGTGGGCGGTCAAGTCGGGCAATGCGGTGTATACTCACGCCGGGGCTGCCTATTACAGCCTTATCGCGTTGCTGAAGGATCACAATGAGAATTGACTTCCGCGACGCCTATTGCCGCTGGCATATTCCTGTCAGCAAGCCGGACGAACCGCGCCTGCCTGACGAATTGCACGTTGAGGCTAAGACGAACGTGGTGCGTAAGCAGTTGAGGGCGGCGATAGGGCAGATTGTGAGCACCGATGGCCACAGCCCGACGCGCTATAAAGTGGAGCGAGAGGTTGATGGCGTATTCGTCCTGACGAACGCAAAGGGGATGTGAGATGAACAAAGCTGAGTGGGATGCGATGAAGCGGCGAGACAAAGATGCAATCGTTGCGGAGACAGTAATGGGATGGATGAAGCTTAACGAGCCAGAATTCCTTCCGCCCGACCAAGAAATGGATTGGTGCAATTCAAATGGCTATGCGACTGTACTGCCTATGTTCACCACCGATCGTAACGCCTGTGTTTTGGTGTTAGATGAGGTTGAGAAGCGAGGATTGAAGCATCGGATCCTGCATGTGATGAATGAAGCGGATCGTCCGGTTGGAGAGTTTGGCGACATGTGGTTTGGGTTTCGCGTCGATCCCGGCACAATCTGCTACTGCGCTATCAAGGCGGTTGAAGATGAGCCAAAAGAGTGACATCCTCGCAGCACTGAAGAGCGGCGAATCCCTGACGCGGCTGGACATCCTAGATCAGTTCGGCTGCATTGAAGGAGCGGCGCGGATCACCGAACTGCGTCAAGACGGCTGGCCGATTGAGACGGAGACGCTGCACTGGACGACCGAGCGAGGTGTGAAGAAGTCATGTGCCCGGTGGAGCCTGGACAAGACGGGGCAGCTGTCGCTTGTTTGACATTTGGCGCGCAGTATGATATGATGTGTCATTGATCTTTGACAAGATAGAACGGCGGCGGCGTGGAAAGCAGACACGCTAAACGGAGTGTGCCGTGGGCCAATGGCGACAGTATTCACGGTCGGGGCTGTATGTATAGCGTAAGACAGCTAACTGTCGCATAGCCGGAGTAGCGCCCGGCCCGTCGTTCGATACATGGTGCGGCTGTGATCCTAGCGGAGATTCCAGGACATAGCTACCACAGAGAGACCCTTCCGAATCCTGGTCGTGGGGGGGGAGAATGTGGATTGGAAGCAGCCGCACCACCAAGAGGAGGTATCATGGAAGCAACACACGATGAAACACTGCTCTACTCGCTGCGGTGCTCAAAAAAGAAAGACTCGGACATTATCGCGTATCTTGAGGAGCAGAAGCGCGGCGAGGCCACGAGCATGAACGCCGCGATGAAGCGGGCGATTCGTGCGCAGATGAAGGCAGAGGAGGAGTGATGTCAAGAGCGATCTTCATGGACGCGCTGACATTGGCGTGCAGTGAAATAGCAAATATTACAGGATCGTGCCCTAGCGATACTCACGATATTGATCCTTGGGAAAAGCCGTGTTCTGAAGTGTGCCACATGTATACAGACCAGATGGATACGTGTTGGTTCCAATACTTCGTGACGAAATGCAGAGAGCAGGTGTCAGATGCCAGTTAGCGCCGAAGCAAGGAGGAGGAATGAAGAAAGATAGAGAATGCCACATTATGGAGGCTGTTGTAAGCCAGCCCGTGTTTAACGCCAAGGTGATCCAAGTCATCGAATCGAACCTTGATATGAAGGGCGACGGAACAGACGGGAATCCCTATCGTAGGATTCAGCAGTATTTCTCTCTTGACGGAAGGCTTCTATTCGAGAGAGATCGCTGGAAAGAGAGCAACGATGCCAGTAAGTGACGCAGCGCGGAAAGCCGTAATCGAAGCGAGTGGCGGGCTATGCGAGATATTCCACGACACGCCCATTGAGGGCTCGATGATAGTACATCCCAGACATCAGGGAATGGGCGGCGCATCCGAAGACTCACCCTGCAACGACCCGAATGTGTTGCTCTATGGATGTTTTGCGTGCCACGATCTAGTAGATGGCCGCTCTAAGCACGCTCCGCTAGTGATCGCTAGGTTTGACCGCAGAGAACGCTTGCTAGACATCATGGACATCGAGCGCCGTCCGATACCGCATGAGCAAATCTTCTTCCATCAGTGGCCGCTATGGAAGGCTGCCATTGATGAATATCCCCAGTTGGTTGACGCGCTGCGCCGGCGGAATGAAGCCGAGTTCGACCTTGCGAAGTCGCTTGCCTTCTTTCGTCCGGGGAAAGGCCCTGAGCTGTTCCGGGTTAATCAGGAGATTAAGGAGATGGGCACGAAGGCGGACTTCAGAACGTTTCTAACCCTCATCGGCGTGACGTTCTCTGAGGCTACTGAGCTGATGCCTATTGGAGACTGGCTGAATACCGAGGACATGAGTTCGGCAAGAGGCATTGACATAAATGCGATTGATGCTTTAAGGAAAGCTCCGGATGAAGAAGTAGAACGGCTGCTTGGATTAGCAGAGCGGTTGCCTGATTTCTGGAAGGCGGTAGAAGAGATGAGGGGGAAGAAGAGCGGCAAGAGATCCCACTACATGACTCACGACCCGAAGACGGGCGAGCTTGAGGATATCGGACTACATGCAGCTACACCGGATATTGAGAAAGCGTTTAATCTCATTAGAGGACACACCGTGAGGCCAGCGAGCGAGGAGAATTACGATGCCATTTAAAGACTCTGAGAAGCGCCGCGCATGGCAAACCACATATGATGCTATGCACCGCGAGGATAAACAGTCGTATCGTGAGGCTCGTAAGGAAGAGAGAAGAGCCTATAACGCTGCTTATGTTGCCGCCCATCAGTCAGAGCAGAGAGCAAAATATGCAGCTCGACGCGCATTGAAAGCAGGCGCACTAATCGGCGCAACTCTCAGCCAGAAAGCCGAGATCAAAGCCATCTACAAACGAGCCAAGGAAGCGCCACGAGTTCGCTGCTATCTGTGTGGAGAGTTGATTCCTTTGGGAGAGAGACACGTTGACCACATCATCCCCTTTGCCAAAGGCGGGAAGCATACGCCGTCCAATCTGGCAGTAGCATGTAAGATGTGCAACCTAAGCAAAGGAAGCAAATTGCCAAGCGAGCTAGGGTTGTTGATATGACCTTATCAAGGGGCGGATCGTGAAGGGCGGCAAGGGGGAAGCATGAAGCTAATAGGAGTACCGTGCGCGTGCATGTTTATGCGATTTGCGATAACTAAAGGTGATGTGGTTGTTGGAACGGCAACTGACGGAGAGAAGTCTATCCCGTTCGTTGGTGTCGTTGGGGCTGGAGCAATCGAACCGTTCCAGTATTGCCCGTGGTGCGGCAACGCTGCGATAGAAATCAAGGAGACTGAGTAAAGGAAGGTGAGGGATGAAGGAATGGCCCGATTTGACGGAAGCCGCTGAGTCAATGGACGAACTCGGTGACGTACTGCGAGCTATCGTCTGCCCGCACTGCGGGTATCTGCACTGGGGCGCTGGGGCGCGTCGGCACATCAAGAACGGATATCGCAGACGGTTGCGGCGGAAGGCGCGGAAAGACGATACTCGTGAATCGAGTTGAGGTTGGGGGGTTGAGGATGGGCGAGCATAGCGACCGAGAATGGCTAGAGAAGAGGATGAACGAGCAAGAGAGAACGGATAATCCCTACCGTCGAAGAGATGGATTGGAGCCAAGAGCCTGCCCGTTCTGTGGAGGAACTGAGTTCGCCGTTCGGAAAGTGGGCGAGAATGACAGGCAAGCATGGCTTGGTGCGTATGTTCATTGTGCCGGATGCCCTGCCAATGTGTATGGGTTCCCGACTATCGAAGCTGCTGTAGAGGCGTGGAACAAGCGGATAGATGAAGAAGATTGCGGATGCGAACCCACCGGCGTGGCCGAAGCGACTGACGCGATGTTCAAGGCGCAGAAGGATGGGAAAACGGCGTTTGGAAAGAAGACTCTCATAGGCGAACCATGCTCATGTCGCGGCATGACTGATGCGATAACGCGCGGGTTGGCATCGGTTACAACTGTAAGATTCGAGGGTAAGAGGTCACCGGCAGTTGGCATAGTGACTCATCACGAATTCAGCCCGTTCCAATGGTGCCCGTGGTGCGGCAACGCTGCGATAGAAATCAAGGAGGTTGAGGATGAATAAGGACGGAGGACTGGCGTTCTCGGGACAACGGTACGAGGAAGTGGAGTTGGCAAATGGAGACATAAAGATGGAGCTGGTTACCTATTCTGGCATGTCTCTACGCGACTGGTTTGCGGGCATGGCATTGAGCGGATACATGGTATCTGACTTGGCCGTTAACGGGCCAATGGCGGCGCAAATGTGCTATGAGATCACCGACGCGATGCTGGCAGAGAGAGACAAGGAGGCCAACAATGACGAAGAACGAACTTGAGGTCCAAGTAGCAGACCAACAGGAGTACATCGCCCGACTAGAGGCGCTGCTTCTACCATTCGAGGCGTTTAAGCCACACCTGAAGGCGGCTGAGGTGCAACGACGGGCGGCGGTAGACATCGGAATCAACACGGCGCGGCTGAGATCGGTCGTTGAACTGTGCGATGAGATCCACGCGCGAGAGAATGCGAAGGTGGTGACTGAGTTGGAGGCGGCTGATGACGTGTGATGTGTGCGGCAAGGAATACGGGCCTTACGTAATCGTCTTCTCAGGACGCATTGAGCTTAGGGGCGCTACGCTGACCATTCAAAAGGGCGACGGAGAACTGAAAGGGGGTAGCGCGAATGCGTGCCGCAAGTGCGCTGAGAAATCCATAACCGGGCAGATATGTGGCGGCTCGTTGAAGGCTGAAACTTCATCCTAGATGAGGGATGAGGTATAATGGGGCGGCAGATCGTGAATGCGAATCGTGATATGATGGACAGGTGATAGCATGGCAGGACTAACAGCGAAACAGGAATCCGCGTGTCTGAAGTATCTCGAATGTGGAGACAAGAGCGAGGCTTACCGCCATGCGTACAACACTTCCAACATGAAGCCTGAGACAATCAATCGTAATGCTCACGCGCTGTTCAAGAACAACAAGATAGCAACAAGAGTCGCAGAATTGCAGGCTAAGATCGAGAGGCGCACTGAGATAACCGTTGAGAAGATCCTCAAGCAACTAGAAGAGGACCGTGAGTTTGCCCGTCGATTAGCCAACCCATCGTCCGCTGTGCGCGTCACAGAGCTGCTAGGCAAGCACCTTGGGATGTTCGTTGATCGGTTCGAGGGCAACCTGACAGTGAAAGGCCCGTTGGTGATCGTAAGGAAGAGCAAGGAGGGAGAGGATGGAGCTGTTAGCGGGTGAAGAGCAAGCGAAGAAGCAGATTGGACAACTAATGTTTGAGTGTGTGCGTCACGGCGCAATCACTTTTGACGAGCTGCTCTATCTCTTCTCAGACATAGCAGAACTTACACGGCGTGGTATTAGCGGCGCGATGATCGGGAAGACGCTACGCAGCATGATATCGCCCCCGATCGATTCGTCTGAGTTGCTGGCAAGATTCAAGGAACTCGGATGATTGTCTACTTCGGCGGAACGTTTGAGGTTCACGGACTTCAGCTTGCGAAGTATGAGGACATCGACGCGCTGGCAAAGAAGATGGAGGGTGCAATGCGCTTAGTGCATCCGAGTTTGAGATTCGATTCGGACGTGTGCTTGATCGTAGAGGACAGAGCAGGCAAGGAGGATGAGGATGAAACTGGCGCGTGAGATTCGAGAGGCGCTTAGGAACGAAGGGGCGATGGCTACTAAGTCAGAGATGGATGCTATCATCGCCGCGAAGCTGGAGCCGGTGAGGGAGGCGTTTGAGTATGCGTGGTCTTGGGTAGAAGCATCATCAGAAGAGGATGAGAGGAAATGTGCTACCGTCAGCGATCTACTGTCTGACGGATGACCTTTTTCCAGAGTGCCCTATTCTTGCGAGAAAATGCTAGTCGCTCCACTGTAGAGTACTGAGGAGGAATTGATGATAAAGGCAACGATTGAGAGGTCGGTTCACAAGGCAGTCTACGACGATTATATCATAAGGATTCTTCTTGAAGCGATGGCTACAGTGGCTAGTCCGGCAGAAGAATTCCCCGGGAGGTCCATTGTCGTCACCATCATGGTAGAGGATGCAACGATAGATGCCAACCGAAGCGCCTGAGAAGATCGTCACTCCCTACTGGTTCCAAGAGGAGACTCTTGACGCCGTAGACAACGCCATTCGCTACATCATCATGCTCTGCGGAACTGGCGCCGGCAAGACATGGTGGATACCTTCCTGGCTGGCCTATCTCATTGCACGGGATGAGGCAGCGGGCAACGGTGAAGGTGCGCGATACCTTGCAATCGGATGCACGGGCGACATGGTGAACGACATGGTGCTCCCTGAGATCGTCGAGCGGTTCAGCGACACTTACCTTGAAGGCCACTATCACATCAGCGGGCGGCGTTACGAGTTGCCAACAGGCGGGAACATCTACCTACGATCTGCTGAGAAGCCTTTCCGCATTGAGGGCCACCACGTGAGAGGCGCGACACTGGATGAGCCTAGTGAGATGAAGGCAACCATCTGGCCAATCATCATGCGGCGGACTGCATACTACAAAGCGCCTGTTCTGTTTACCGGTTACCCGACGAACATGGGCTGGTACTATGAGAGTCTGTACGTGCCTTGGACGAAGGGCGACAAGGACATCGTAGTGATCGAAGCACCGTCAACAGCTAATCCGTCCTATCCGGCAGATGAGATGGAACGAGCAAGGCGAACGCTTCCAGCATGGATGTTCGAGATGACCTACCTTGGCAAGTTCAGGAAGCCGTTCGGGCTTGTCTATCCAGACTTTGACGATAGCTGCTACGTCGATCCGTTTGACATCCCAGGCGACTGGCCCACGTATGTCGGGGTGGATCCGGCGGTGCAGTATGGCGCGCTGATGATTGCCTGGAATCGTGGCGTCTACTACGTCTACAACGAGTACTACGAAGAGCAGGTGTTGTCCGCTCGTGAGTATGCGGCGGCGATGCTTGAGAAGGTTGAGGGTGTCAATCAAGGATGGATCTATGACCCGGCGCGGCTGACTGACGTTGTGAATCTAGCTGATGAGGGATGCGGTCCATTCTACAAGGCGCAAAATGCAGTCCGACCTGGTATAATCACGCTAACCGGACTCATCAAGTCTGGACGATTCAAGGTGATGCGAGGACGTGCGCCAGTGTTCAACGACATGATGGCGAAATACCGATGGCCGACCGACCCGGCAACGGGCAAGATTGTTGACGTAGAGAACCCGATCAAGAAGGATGATCATTTGCCCGACTGCGCTCGATACGTTGGACACACGCTTGAGGGCGCACCGTTGGAGGAACGCGGCGTGATGGGTGTTGACCTGAGCGAGGATATAAGCAAGTACTAAGGAGGCAAGGATGAAAGACGGAGGACCTGCGTTTCCACGGATAGAAGGAGACTGGAGCGACCTGGATGATTCTGATGGGAAGCATCTATACATGAGAGGCGAGTATAAGGCTGAGGGAGGCATGTCTCTACGCGACTGGTTCGCAGGTCATTCTGGTATTCCTTTAGACGCGGCGTTGACGGCAGCTGAAAAGATGTTCGGGGAAGAGGCCACTATTGTACAAGCATTGAAGGTGCGGGCTGCCCTGCGTTATGAGGAAGCCGACGCGATGATCGCAGAGAGAGACAGGGATGCGTGACGGTTGATATGGGCGAGGATATAAGCAAGTACTGAGGAGGCGTGATGGCGACAAGGACGCTATATTTCGCGTTATGTGGAGTGCCGTATGAAGGAATGCAACCGATTGGATTGTTTACGTCTATCGAAGATGCGAGAGCAGAGTGGATGAATACGGAACACTTTAACTCTAATGAATGGCTTGAGTTGCTTGAGTTAGAAATAGGAGACACCTCAAAATGGGTAGCTACAATCAGCTATGACGATTGCGGGAAGATGACCGATGAAACAAGATTTGAGGCGCAAGATGCCCCAGCCCCAGTTCGACGCTAAGGTAACGTCCGCAGACGGCAAGATGCTGCTATTCATCCGTGGTCCGTTTACCGCTGATGATGGGATAGCGTTTCAGTTGCGGATGGTTGCGGTGTCTGAGATGGGGCAGTGGGCGCAGATATGGAAGGGCGAGGAGGGAAGAGATGAAACTGTGGATACTAAGGCCGATTGAAGGACACGCGATATGGGATGATTGGTTCGACAAGGTGTTCGGTTTCGTTGTCAGGGCAGAGACAGAAAACCAGGCCCGAACGTTAGCTGCAGATGATTGTGGCGAGGAGGGGAGGATGGCATGGATCGATAGTGAATCCTCTGCGTGTGGTGAACTCTTCTTAGCGGGTGAACCATGCATAATTATTAAAGACTGCCGTGGGGCATGAGGAGGTAGCGGATGAGAGTTGAGATTGACCTGGCGATACAAACGAAAACGGGCCTTCCGGTCATGGAGGGTGATTACGATCCATTGAAGGACGACGGCCTCACGTACAAGATTCGCAAGGCTGTCTTCTGGCCTAACGGTACGCTGCATTCGGTGTTCTACCTGAGCCACATTACTGGTAAATGGGTCGGAAAAACGGAGAATGGTTTGCTTCCCATTGAGTGCATTATGGGGCCGGAATTACGGGCGCGGCTAGACCCTGAGTACAGGCACGATTACTCTCCAAAGAATCCATCGGCGTATGGGCTACAGGCGGCGTTCGATGCTGAGAAGGTGCCTGATGAGGAGACGAACTTAGTTGATGGCCGGTTCCCAGGAACCTTGGGATAGGAGGGATCTGATGTCAGCGGAAGTGTCTCTGTTCGTAGACACGACAGAATTCAGCCGCAAGATGGACGAAGCGCACGAGAGGATGGTACTGATGAGTAGCCGCCCAGGAAGCAACCGACTGACGATGCAGAAGAAGAAACCCGGCCTATCCAAGCGTCTTGTGCGCAGGATCCAGTCTGGGACGATGGGCAAGTTCTGCCACGCCAAACAGTACCGAGGCGGGCTGGATATCGGGCGGAACGATCCATGCCCGTGCGGGAAGATGAAAGAAGACGGGACGCCGGTTAAATTCAAGCGTTGCCATGGGAGGCAATGAGAGCATGTATACAGGAAAGCTTAAGCGTTTGCGCAAGCACGACCTATATCAAGCGACAACATATACAGCGTCGAGAGATCATGACGCATCCGTTTTGGAGATAGCGCTTGAAGACGCTGGCGGAATACGGCACGGACTCATTAAGGATAGCTTCGCTCAGTTCATGTACAACGGGGATTCGCTGGAAGTGCATGTGGCGTTCACTCTCCGCGATGAGAATGGTGATGTTATCGTGACGTCTCAATGCATCTTGCTGCCTGAAGTTGATGGGCGAACGTACTACTGGGTTGACGATAAGGATGTTTGATTCAAGCGTTGCCATGGGAGGTAGCCAATGAGACAGTCGTACTATGAGATCAAGGTGCTTGCCGAGATGATCGAAGCATTCGACCGCGAGGAGCCTAAGCCAGGAAACAAGACAACCGCATTCATCAAGCGATGGCGTGCCAAGGAACTGGAAGAGAAGCATGGATCAAGCGCACATCTCCAGGCTGCGATATTTGGAATCAATGCTGCGGAGATCCAACAGATTCGAGAGACAAAGAAGTTTCGTGATGAGCAACGAGAAGGCGAACAGCTCAAAGCAAAGATTAGAGAGGCGTGGCGAGCGAAGAGGCTAGCTAAGGCGTCGAGCTTGTAGACGAGCGTGATATGTGTTATGAATATCACCAAGGAGAATAGTATGTCTGGGGGAATAACGGTCGAGACGCTGGCCGAACAGATGCGCGTTGATCGTGCGAATTTCCAGGAACGTATCATCGAGCTGGAACTAGAACTCGAAGACGTTAACTGGCATCGGCTGTCGGGCTCGGGCGCAGACGCCAAAGAGTTCACCCGAGAGGGCTTGCGTACCATCTGCAAGGAATCCTTCCTCTTCTACATGAAGAATCCGCTCATCAAGCGGGCGACAGATACGCAATCCAACTATGTGTTTGGGCAGGGTGTCACCATCAAGGCTGCTCATCCACTCGTTGACGAGGTGGTTCAGTCATTCCTCATTGACAAAAAGAACAAGCAACGGCTCACGTCCGTTCCGGCGATGGTCAAGGCTGAGACGGACTTGCGGATTGACGCCAATCTCTTCGTTGCATTCTTCAAGAACGGGGAGGGCGATGTTCGTGTCAGCCTGATTCCATTTGACGAGATATGGGACGTTGAATCGAACCCAGAGGATCGGGCAGAGTCGTGGCTGTACCTTCGGCAGTGGACACAGACACGCGATAGCAGTGGACGATTCCAGACCATGCGTAAAGAGTATTACCCTGACATTGACTACAATCCGAGCGATAAACCAGCAGAATTCACCGGCAAGTATGGCAAGTGTAAGGTGAACTGGGACACTCCAATCTATCACGTCAAGACGAACGTGGTACTGAATCAGAAGTTCGGTACAAGTGAACTGTATGCCGCTCAGGACTGGGCGAGGGCATACAACAAGTTCCTATCAGACTGGGCAACCATCGTGCGATCGTATGCTCGCTTCGCCTGGGATATGGTGAAGAAGACAGGATCGGCAGGACGACTTGCGGCCAAGACGAAGTTGGATTCCAATATCTCGAACGATCAGTATCAGCCTGCACCGGCAACGGCGTCGGTATTCATCCACGATGAAGGCACGAAGATGGCTCCGATTCACACATCCGGGGCGACGACTAGCGCGGACGACGGGCGGCGGTTGCTTCTCATGGTATGCGCAGCCACGGGATTGCCTGAGACGTTCTTTGGCGATGCGTCTGTTGGCACACTGGCGACCGCACGCTCGTTGAATCGGCCTACTGAGCTGGCCTTCTCGTTGCGGCAGCGATTGTGGGAGATTGTCTTCGAGACCATCCTGGCGTATGTCATTCAGTGCAAGGCAGAGGTTGGATACGAGAGCGACAATCCATACATCAAAGGCGATCTAACCGGCGTGTGGGAAGACGACGCGTGGAAAGAGCCAGCGTTCATCTACGCAGACGATGCCGAGAATGAAGATCCCGACTTGGCTGCGGAGCCCATTGACGTGTCGATAAACATTGACTTCCCGCCGTTGGTGGAAGACGATCAGAAGGCGCAGATTGACGCTATCGTGTCAGCCGCTACGCTGGATGGTAATCCGTTGGCGGGGACACTGGATGCAAAGTACACAACCGAGCGGCTGTTGAGAGTCTTGGGCGAGACATCTATCGAAGAGATCATCGAGAAGCTATTCCCGGAAGGTGAGGAGCCGGAAGCGAAGGCGGTTGGCGCGGCGCTTCAGGATCTCCAACAGGCGATTGAGGCGATAGCCGAAGCGAAGAGCATGCCTATCAATGACGTTGTGAAGCTGTTGGCAGAGACGTATGTGATAGCGTTCAAGGAAGCAAGCAAGGGGATAGATGAGGGGGAATCCGTGATGCAACCTGACTAGCACTCAAGCCCTGACGCGCATCTCTAAGTGTACGGCCTCTCTCGTGGAGGCCGTTTCTGTATTGGCGCGGGAGCGTGCTGTCAAGCGCCTTGAGAAGAAGGTCGCAGCATGGTTCCGGCAGCAAGGGCGTGTCATTTCCAAGGCGTTGCCAAAGATGAAGAGGTACTTCTCCGAGTCGGTTGAGAGCGACTTCGATGCGATGTTCGACAGCGCAATCATGGTGACGGTGCGCAACGGTGAAGAGATCTTCGCAGCGGGGATGGTTCCTGCTGTCAGTCAAGGCTACACGGCAATGGCCGAAGAAGTGGGGATGCAAACTGCGTTCAAGTTAAAGCAGCCGGAAGCCGTCAAATGGGCGCGGACGCAGGCGGCCATTGATGTATCAGCCGTCAACGATACCACGAAAGAGACTATCCGGGGCATGGTCACGCGCGGCCTTGAGAAGGGCGCAAGCTATGACACGGTAGCGCGTCAGATCTCCAAGCGGTTTGAGGAGTTCGCTGTTGGCAAACCACAACTACACATTGAGTCAAGGGCGCATCTTGTCGCCATCAACGAAAACGCTGTTGCGTATGCGCATGGCGAGACGACGCTGATTGATGAGATTGAATCGACTGGAATCAAGATGGAGAAGAGCTGGCACACGGTTGGGGATGACAACGTGAGTGATGGATGTCAGAGGAACGCAGACAACGGATGGATTCAGAATGATGAGGCGTTCGATAGCGGCGACATGACGTATCCCAGATTTCCTGGCTGTCGCTGCAACGTGCAATACAGAGTTTCACGGGAGGGGTGAAATGCCTTGGACTGTCGAGGACGTAGAAGGCTTCAAGAAGGGGCTGACTGCGAAAGAGAAAAAGACGTGGGTAGAGATTGCGAATGGGGCGCTAGCGGCTTGCGAGAAGGCCGGGAAAGAGGATTGCGAAGCCTCTGCGATCAAGCAGGCGAATGCGGTCGTTGGTAGGCTGGGCGAGTCGATCTCTCTGCGAGAGGCGCTACGGAAGGCGCTTGAGGAAGAGGATGCGCGAATAGCGACAGAGGCGGTCGAGCGTTCTGAGATGTCATTCGTTGAACAGGCGGGAGAGTTGGTCCCACATGGGGGGGCATCATGAAATTCATCAACAAGGACGGAATAGCGCGGGTGCGAGTAATCAGCCCTGGACAAGGCACTTCTGCATACTACAAAGAGGAGCAGCTATCGCGTGACGGGTCTGCGTTTACTCGGTATTGGGATGAAGCTGGCGGCGGCTGGGTTGGAGGCATGGTGTACATCGACCATCCAACTACATCAGAGAGGAAAGAGCGACAGGAACGGTCATTGCACGATCTGCTCGGACCTGTTATTGGCACACCGGCTTTTGACAAGAATGGACCGAAGGGGCCAGGGCTGTATAGCGAATTCAAGGTTGCAGAACATTGGCGGCCTTTCGTGGAAACCCTGGCAGAGGATATCGGCGTATCGCTCCGCGCTAGTGGCAGCTCCATCATGGAGACAATCGGCGGGAAGAAAACGAAGGTTGTCGAGAAGTTCAATCCTGGGGCAGGGTTTGATCTAGTTACACAGTCAGGTAGAGGCGGACGGATGGTGCCTTTGTTTGAAGTAGCAACGGAAGCTGCAAGGGCAAAGGTCGCGGACTGGATGAAGAATTCGGAATTCATGGAGAACGACGGACGATCCGAGGAAGAGCGATTCATGGAATTCCTGGAAGCGAAACCAAAAGAAGAGGGGGAAACGATGGAACTGAAAGAAGCACAGACGAAGTTGACCGAAGCCGAGGGAAAGGTAACGACCTTGACCGAAGCGAACAAGACGCTCGTGGCTGACAACGCGAAGCTGGCTGAGGCAATCGCCCTGCGCGATGCAAAGGACATTATCGTCGTAGCGGTAAACGACAAGAAGCACGCCTTGCCAGATGTCACACGGACGCGCCTGATCGAATCACTTACGAAGGCTGCACCGATGAAGGAAGGCAAGCTGGACGGTGACGCGCTGACGACACTCATGGCAGAAGCAATCAAGGCAGAGGTTGAGTACGTCGAGGCGATCAACAAGACGAAGCCTGGTATTCACGGCATGGGCGGCGGTAGCGATGAATTCGACGAAGCCGGGCATGAAGGACGTGTGTCTAGGAAAGCGGCGCAGTATTTTGCCGAGCGAAAAGGAACCGAGGAAGAGTGCAAGCGATTGGCTGAACTCTTTTACAACTAGGAGGATGAGATGCCTGTAAACAAATATGTGAATACCGGACAAAGCGCGGGCGAGCAAGCCAGCTCGACTTACGAAGGCCGAATGCTGACGTTTGAAGAGTCGGTGCTTATTCACCCGTACCATGCTGATGGATTCGTAGATGGGAAAGATCCTGTCCACTATGGCGACACGGTTGGAGTCACGCTGAAGGGCGCGGCTGCGGCCACGGACATGATCACAATTGACACTGAAGGGATCTTCTGGTTGAACGTCCTAGGTATTGTGAGTGATGGGACGGATGACGGGTTGGCTCAGGCATTGACGCCAGGGCAGCGCGTTTTCATCAAGAAGGCTGCTGGCACGGTTGGCGATCCGTACATGTTATCGGGCGAGAGCGACCCACAGAACTTCATCCCGTTCGGAATCACGGAGAGCGCCGTTACCGCTTCGTTGACCGTTCCAACGCTGGTTGCGGTGAAGGTGCACGAGCATCGTAACGACTGGCTCCACGTACTTCTTGGAGCACGAGATGACGAGCTGTTGCTTAATCCGACAGATGCGCTCAGGGAGCAAACCTGGTTGAAGGCATTCTTGGCTCCGTCACGAGCGATGACTGCTGGCGAGACCATCCAGGCGATGAACTTCAGAATGACGACCAACGCCGATGCGGATGTTGGAAATCTGGGCGTTGCTGAATTCAAGTGCCATCACGATATGGCCGGGAAACTTGGAACCATGATGCCTTTGAAGATTAACATCGACAACGGCGGCGGCGGATCGGCTATGGCTGCTGGTATCGAGATTCTTGCTGAGGGTGCAGGAACGGCTCACGACGTGCTGACAGGCATCCGCTTCCAGCAGAAAGACACCGATGGAACGCTGATGTCTGTGATGCGTTTCGACACGGTCGATTCGTTCGGGATTCTGGCAGTTACCACGAACCCGAGCGATACGGGTGTTTGCTATCAGCTCCCCGTTGACATTGCCGGGACGTTGCACTACCTGTTGGCATACAACCAGACAGGAAGCTAGGAAATCTGAGCATCATGGAGGTGCGCGGATGAACGAGATAACTAACTCCAACCTGCAAAACAGGATTGGATACATTAGAGGGCAACTCGGGAAGCTGGCATATGAGCGCCGCGAGCACGAAATCGCCATTGAAGGGATCGACCTCCAAGTGACACAGATGGAGGCTCAGGGTGTGATGCTTGAGGCTACGCAAAAGGACATCAAGACCGACGAACAGAATGAAGTTGGCCGGTTGGCAGTGAAGGAAGCCAATGCCAAAAAAGAGCGGTCCGAGCGAGCGACGGCAGCAGCGAAAAAAAGGAAGGGGACGACGCCCGAAGCAGCGCCACGTAAAGGGAAAGCAGCAGCAACGGCGTGAGCTTGGGGGGACCTCTGAAGAGGATAGGTGAAAAAGATGCCTGATATGGATCTTGGCACGATATTTGCAGAAGCAGGGTTGGAGTGGAAGGGGTGGGAGCCAATTGGTCGCAGGTTTACCGAGCAACAGATTGAGCGCGGGCTGGACCTGATCAACAACAAGGCTGGACTCAGACCACGGGCACACGCGGCGGTGCTGGAAGAGGCCGTTACCACGACTGATTTTCCCCATTTGTTCGGGACGATCGTTGAGCGTGAGTTAATGGCGCAGTATGGGATTGTCCAGCCGGAGTTTGCCGCGTATACGAAGATGGGAACAGTTCCGAACTTCAACCAGCATACACGAAGTCGGAGAAATGGCGGGCGTGGCGTGTTGCGAGAAGTCAACGAGAAGGGTGAGTACCTTGTAACGCCTGGATCGGATACTCAGTATACGCGACAGGTACGCAAGTTGGGCGAGCAGTTCGACATTTCCTGGGAAGCGTTGATCAATGATGGTATGGGCGCGTTCGCTGACATCCCCGAAGACTACGCGAAGATGGCGATCAACACGGAACACAACGAAGTGACGGGGCTATATGCTGATGCGGCTGGACCGGACGCTCTGTTGTTTGGTACGCCTATCGCTGATGTCAACGGTGTGAACGTCACGAACCGTGGCGTGTTGCCTGCGTCGATTGCAAACATACAGGCGACTGCTGGGCTGATTGCCCAACAGACAGACGTGAAAGGACGACCATTGAACATTCGCGGAATACACATCGTAGCTCCACCCGCGCTTGAGTGGGATATGCGATCATTTATGACCTCTGCGTTGCAGCAGTGGACTGAAGTTGGGGCAGGTGGAGGCGTGCCGGTTCCGACAACGAACATTGTTCCTCAGATGGGATTCCAGTTGCATATCGATCCGTGGTTGTCTCAGATTGACGTGAGCGCGAATGTTAACACCACATGGTACATGTTCGCGGACACTGGATTTGGACATGCCATCGGGCTTGACTATCTACGCGGGCATGAAGGGCCGGAAATCTGCATGAAGGCGAGTGATAAGGTCACCATGACTGGCGCTCCGATCTCTCCGTTTGACGGAGACTTCGCAACGGACAACGTGTTCTATCGTGTGCGTGTGGTGTTGGGTGGATGCTATCTCGATCCTCGCTGCGCCTATGCGCAGATTGGTACTGGATAAATCGCTAGGGGATTCCTGGTTGACGTAAGGGAGCACGATCAAAGTATAAAGGCCCACTACGACCAACCGGGAATCCTGATTGCGATCTAAGGAGATGAAATGAGAATGCAAGAGCATGATATGACGTCGACGGTAAAAGGGTTGATCTGTCGAATCAATATCAAGAACTACGAGAAAGCAAGGTGTAGGATTTTTATCGCTCGCCCGTTCTTTGCATTCGCGTGTTGGATCGCAGGATTGGGCGGAGTTGAGATAAACGAGGAGTAGCGATGTCATTCACATACGATCTGGCGACTGACCGGGGCAAGGTGCGTCTTCTGATTCAGGATACGGATACCGTTACTGTAGCGAATCAGTTTTATGATGACGATGAAATTGATTGCTTCCTTACGATAGCTGGCAGCATGGACGGGGATAGTGTGTTCAACGCTTCGGCGCTTGCCTTGGAATCGTGGGCATCGAATCAGGTGATGATCCTGAAGGTGGTTGAACTACTCGATGTTGTAACAGACGGTGCGGCGGTGTCTAGAGAGATGCGGATGCGGGCGGCTGTGCTTCGAGCAGATGCTATCACTTCATCGTCGGATGCTGGATTCGAGATTGCGGAAATGGCGCTTGGTCCATTCTCTTGGCGTGAGCAAGCAATCAACGAGGCAATAAGAGATGACTAGAGCTATCTTCGATCCCAGAATGATGGTGACGTTGGCGGATTACTTCCCGTCTCTATGCACCATTCAGGAGGACGTTGGGGTTGAAGATGAATACGGGCAGGTTGTGCATGACTGGCAGAGCTTTGCTGGGCATGTGGAAATCCCGTGCGCTCACGGGCCGAACAAAGGGCGAGAGGTTAAGCAGCCAGATCAGACTTACGTGGTATCGAACTATACGCTGTCTCTGCGCGGCTATTATCCACTCATCACTGAGAAGATGCGAGCGGTGGTTGATGGTGTGGTCTTTGACATCCTTCTAGCGCAGAGCGACAGCCACGGGATGACGACAAGAATATTAACGAGTGAGGTGAGGTAATGCCAGCAAGTAACAAGACGACGTTTGAGGTGGGGTCGCTAACAATAGCGGCAGCGGGGACCGCACAGCAGTTGACTGCCCACAGGATTCCACAGGGGTTCTTCCTGACGATCCACGCGCACCCAGGGAATGCGGAAGGAGCTTACATCTACTTCGGGAAGACGAAGGCGATCGCGGAGCTTCATCTTGCCACACTGGAAGCGGGAGCAAGCGCGAAGGTCGCAACGGATAACGTGAGCGATGTGTGGTGTGATGGCGCGACCGGCGCGGTTGTGGAATGGTGGCACGAGACGGATAACGCCGATGCGTAGGGAGGTGTGGAATGTCTGAGCATAGTCCAGGAACAGGATTGACAGGGTTCTCGAAGTTTGATGAACAGTGGGGCGTCCCTGTCTTCAAGGCGATTGTCGGGGAGTTAGATACAGCGGCGGCGACGGGGGCCGTTGGTGATGACAAGACAGTGATGGCGATGGTCAAGCAATTGGTTACAGCTATCCAGCAGATTCCAACGACCGCTATGCGCGGTACGGACGATGCTGCATTGGCTACCGATCTGGCGACAATGCAGACGGATGTTGACCATCTGATAGACGTTTCGATGCATGAAACGGCGATCTTCCCTGCCACGACCGGTTTGACCTGCACGATGACGGCTCATGCTGACGCGGATACTTGGAGCGGGTATACGGAGATTGTCGATAGCGCGGCGGCAGCCCTTTCTACGGCATTCGCGTCTAAGGCTGGGCATATCGCGGGACTGGTAGTCGAGGAGTGCAGCGAAGCCTCGAAGAGATATATGTTCGAGATTTCGTATGGGTCCTCACATATTGTCGTAGGCCGATGGCGGATTATCTCCGAGACGAACAACTTGCCAGTTTTTCAATCTCCACAATGCCGTGGAGCACACATCCCAGCAGGCGAGACGATTTACTACCGGGCGATGTGCGAGACGGCGGCGGCGAAAACGGCCACGGTGCATATCCGATACTTCTTGGGGACCTAATGATCGAGATGAAGGTGACGGGCGCGAATGAACTGATGGCCAAGTTCAAGGAGATTAAGGATCAAATGTGGAAGGGCTTTGGAGCTGCGTTGCTTGCTGGGGCGTTTCCCGTGTCGAATGCGGCAAAGGAATTGGCCCCTTACCTCACCGGAAACTTGAGACGGTCAATCCACATTGGCACACTGACCGGGAATATCACTGAACCTCAGCCAGATTCGGATGAGGCAATAATCCGGCAGATGCCAGTGGCCGCCGGGGAGGTTGCGAAGGTTGGGAAATTGCTGGAGAAGACCGGACTGGCTGTTGTGTTGGTTGGGACAGATGTTATCTACGGGCCGACGCAAGAGTTCTTGCATAAGCCATACCTGCGTCCGGCCCTCGACAACAACAGAGAAGCCGTGCAGACAGAGACTAGGCTGGCTGTTGCAATGGTGGTTGCAAAGGTGAAGGCGGCGGCATGAGTCCATACAAGACGCTGAGAACGATCTTGCTGGCAGATATTGACGTGGCGGCGATTACCACAAGGATCTATCCGCGTGTACCTCAGACGCCGACATTGCCAGTCATCACGATTCAGAAGGTAAGCGGCGATCAGGATGCACTACTGGACTATGCCCATCCACGAATGCAGGTGACGGCATGGGCTACGACATACGATGACGGCGAGACACTGGCGACGGCGATTAGACAGGCGCTTCAGAGGTATGAAGGGATAGTTGCGGGGATGAGGGTGGAACAGATTACGTTCCTGAACGACGTTCACATTTACGATGCAGAGACAGGGCGGGAAACGTTCCCGGCAGATTACAGAATGGATTACTGGGAAGAGTGAGAGTTCACATAGGAGTGTGATATTGTGGCGTACAAACAGCAAACAACGATTCAAGATTCAAAGACCTTTCGTATTGGGTCGGTCAAGTTTGAGATCGGGCCTCACGGCGGCGGGTATACGGACGTGGGGGCGCTAGAGGACGCAACGGCCGTCCACAGTTGGGAAGACATAACCGTTCCATCTGACAACGCGGGGATCATCGAAGAGGGAATCACAAAGGAGATGATCACGGTCTCCGCTATCTGGAAAGAAATCAACGTTGCCAATCTAGGGATTGCGTTCGCTGGTATCGGAACACCTGACACGGTAGCGGCGGCACCGGCAAACATCACCGACGAAACCCATGTGCTAACGCTCTATGAACTCACCGAACTGACTTACAAGAACGGTGACGGGACTGAAGTCACGGCTTTTGTCGTTGGGAATGACGCAGCGCCGACGATTACTTGGGTTCGTGATTGCGACTATGTTGTTACCACGTTGCCAAATGGATCTACCGCGATTGCGCGAGCATATCCAGCGGCAATCGAGACGGCGGCGGCTGATATCACACCAAACATCGCAGGCACCTACACATCTGGGTCTTCGGGATTTGCTGAAATCTTGGCACCCGGAGATCACATCACCATTACCGGATGCGGCATTGCTGCGAACAATGGCATAAAGACCGTCGTCACCGCAACGGACGCAGTGATAACGGTATCGGAAGCCGTTGCGACTGAGGTTGCTTCTGCATCGACAACGATCACGCGCGGTGGTATCGCAACAGCCGCAACGGTCTATTGCGACTACACCTATACTCCACTCACTTCCCGCACGATCACGTTCGGCGGGTTGACCACCAAGTCTCCGCTAATCATCAAGCTCACTAACTCTGATGTAAGTACGCCAGCTAAGACCTGGATCATGTGGATATACAAGGCGTACATCGGGGCCGGACTGAATCTGGCATTCCCTGCCGATGACGACCGGAATCCAATGCCGTGCCCTATTACATTCGTTGGGAAACTGGATGTCGATCGAGCGAGCGGCGATCAGTTGTTCAAGATCGTCGATACGCAAGACACAGACTAGCAAATAGCCGGGGCGGGGGAAACCTCGCCCCAGAGTAGGAGGCACAATGAGAGTACAGAAGAACGAGCGAGGCGTCTACGATTTCGATGCACTGGTAATCGTGCCAAGGGTAGCGATTGTTGGTGGAGAGGAAGTAGATGTCTCTATGATCCCCGTTGGAGTCACGCTGAGAATGGCCGCACTTCATGATCGATACAAGGCATTTGGAACGAAGGCAGACCTGGAAGCGGAGATCGAACAAGACCCGATGGGAGAACTCGAACAGATGTGGCAGATGGTGTCGGATGTTTGCATTGTGAGCAATCCGAAATTCACCGTCGAATTCCTCAAGAGCAAGTTGAGTTACGCGAAGTTCACCGCCTTTATGAAGTTCGTACTTCAGCCGGTGAATGACAAGGCAGAAGAGTTGCTTGATGCGCTGGACGATAAACCAGCCAGTGAAGAGGGAAACCCAAAGTCCGACGAGACTACATAAGGCTGGGGAGACTCGTCGGGGAGACAACGGGCCTGATGCACTGGGAGCCACGAGTTGTTCTATGGACGATGAATGTAGAACAACTCGTGTGGTGGTGGACGCAGGCTTGGGCGTTGCAGAACAGATTGCGCGGGATCGACCCTGAAGCCGGGACTACGCCAGGCGGGAACTCGCCAGACAAGGCAGCTATCCGTGCGGCATACGGGAGTGGGAAGACCATCGGGAGGTGATGAATGGCACTAGGGCAAGTAGGCTCAATGGCTGTTGCGCTATTGGGCGACATCAAAGACTTCGAAAACAAGATGGACACGGCTACCGGCAAGGTATCCGCGTTTGACAAGAGCGTTGCGAAGATGGGCGCTGCTGTCACGAGAGTGGCAAAGATGGCCGCACTTGCTGCCGCCGCCGCTGTCACCGCCTTTGCTGTTTCCTCCGTCAAGTCGTTTGTAGCATTCGACACGGGCATGAGGGAAGTATTTACCTTGATGCCTGAGCTATCATCTGAAGCCAAAGAAGAGATGATGGCTGATGTTATGGAGCTAGCTGAGACTATCGCAGTAGTTCCCGAAGAGATAATCCCAGCATTGTATCAAGCCATCAGCCGAGGCGTACCGAGAGAGAACGTCTTCGAGTTCATGGAGATTGCTGGCAAGGCTGCTATCGGCGGCGTGACCACCTTAGAGGTAGCTGTAACAGCCCTTACGAACGTCACGAACGCCTATGGCTCCGAAGTGATCTCGGTGCAGGAAGTCGCGGACATCATGTTCACGACTGTCAGGAAAGGAGCAACGAACTTCGAGGAGTTGTCCGAGCGTCTATTCCAAGCGGTGCCTATTGCCGCTGCTGTTGGAATAGAATTCAGCAACATTGCCGCGATGGCAGCACAAGTAACACTGTCCGGTGTTCCGATGCGCGTAGCGATGACACAGATTCGATCCCTCATCAATGAGGTAGCATTTGAGGGCAAGGAACTCAACAGGGTATTCCAGGAAGCATCAGGTATGACGTTCCCTGAATTCATCGCAACAGGCGGGGACGCTGCCGATATGGTTGCGATTCTAGAAGGCGCGGCGAACGACGCAGGGATCTCAGTTGCTGAACTGACTGCCAATCTTGAGGCACAGCAGGCGTTACTGAACCTTAGTGGCATAAAGTTGGACAGCCTGCGGCTATTGATGATCGAATACGCGAATGTTACTGACGCTGTTGATACCGCTTACGAAGAGATGGCGGCCGGAATCAAGTACCAGTTAGATAGGCTTGCCGTATGGTGGAAGTTGCTCCAGCTAGACATTGGTAAAGACCTCACCGAGAACTTGAAGGATCTGCTTGGCTGGTTGCAAGACAACCGAGAGGCGATTGGCGACAGCGTCAAGGCAATCTTCGACGGTCTCATATCTGGCATGAAGTGGCTGTCGGACAATGCCGGAATAGTCAAGGCCGCACTGATTACGATGGCTGTCGGGTTCACCGCGCTATTGATAGCAGCCCATCCTGCTGCCGCTGCGCTTACAGCAATCGTTTCAGCTCTCGCATATTTCGAGTCTACTGGCGGTGTGGCTGGCGCATATGATGCGGTACAAAATCTAGCACAAGCGTTCAGGGATCTTAGTCTTAAAGAAGAAGGGACTGTAAGAGCAACTGAAGCAGTAACCGAATCCCTTGTCCGCACGTTGATTACAGCGGGCGGCGCACTCCAAGACTTCCTGGATGAATCTGGCAGGGACGCTACGGAGATAGGCAAGATCTATCAAACGATTGTCGGATACCAGGAACAAGCCATCCAGGATCTTGAAGCCGGGATGCGCTTCGATATCGTTCTCGACAATTTCTCGGCGATGGTGACTGGAATCCTCGATGAATATGGACTCTTGGACGGGGAGATAGCGGCGATACTTGCGAGCATTCTAGGCAGGAGCGCCGGCATGTGGTCAGAGATGACGGGTGTCGCTGTTGGAAGCGCGCAGGAAACTAGCATCGCCGTTGACGTAATGGCCGATGATATAAAAACAGCCTCGGAAGAGGCAAGTACGGCGGTTGTGCGCGGTGCTGGAATAATTGCAGAGGCTCTCGAAGATGAACGAGAAGCTATTGGTGCGGTCTCCAGCGCAGCGAGCATAGCGTCTAGGCAACTAATAGCAGACAACGCAACTAGGGCACAAGAAGCACGGAGAGAGGCAGAAAGGCTGGCCGCAGAGGTGGAACAATTTGGGCAACAAGTGCGCGACATTGTCTCTGGCAACTTAGCCGACACGCTATGGGAACTCGGAACCTTCTACCGCAAGGCCCAGGATGCCGAGGAAGACCATCAGCAGAAGATGCAAGACATCATCGAGGGCGCTGCTGATAGGCTTGCGGACATCAACCTGAGCGATCAGCGGCGCAGGGAAGATGCGCAACGCGACCACAATCGAACGCTGGAAGACATTGCAGAGTGGTATCAGGAACAAGTAGAAGCAGGCGAGGCGAACACCTACGAGAAGAAAGCCGCGCTTGACGCTGCCAAGCAAGAAAAGATCGAGGCAGCAGAGAAGACGCACAAGCAGAAGCTCGAAGATCTTGACATCTCACTGACACGTGCAACTGAGGATAACACGGCGGACAGAATTAAGGCCAGTGATGACGAACTCGCTGCATACGAAGAGAACATCCCGAAGATGGGAGAGGTCATCAAGACAGGCTTCGAGAGCATGGCCAATTCCATCATTCAAGCGGGGTTAGACAAAGCAATTGACAAGACGATTGACTGGCTATGGAATATGGCGTTTGAGGCCGAGGCTGCGGCCACTGCGACAAACACAGCCCTGGCGACTGTTGGAACTGGATTGAGCCTTAGTCCTCTGGCGCTGGCTGCTATACCGATTGCGATTGGGACTTCCAGTATGGTTGCTGATTGGGTTGCCGATGCGAACTCATGGTTAGAGAGGCTCTTCGGGGCGTTTGGTTTGGGCAGTGGAGCAGATAGAGGATCGGTCCGCGTGCCAGCCTACGGTGGCGGGGGTGTCGTCCCTGGCCCAATCGGCGCGCCTCAGTTGGCAGTTGTCCATGGCGGCGAGCCTATCGGCGCGGCGGGCTTTGCCGAGGTGCTGGACTACGAACGGATGGGGCAGGCTGTTGCTGCTGGCGTAGCCGATGCAGGCGGGGGAGGGCAACCACTCACGATCATCGTCCAACTTGACGATAGAACAAGATTAGCACAAGCGCTCTACGATCCACTACAGAGAGAGTCTGAACGCAGAGGGGGTACTAGATGAAAGGGCGGCTGTGGCTAGGGTTGGCTGGCTCTGAGACATTGTTTGAGACGGGGTGGAGTGAGCTATCCGAAACTGAATTCGAGATCAGCAGAAGAGGCCGGGTAGCGAATGGCGATCTCGTGATTGACAAGATTGCTACGAAGAAGCAATTCAAGCTGACCTACTCTGTGATGAATCAAACGACCTTGGATCTGCTGATGACTGAGTACAACCGAGGGGTGATATTGAGCCTGATAGTTGAGCGAGAAGGCGGAAGTACTAACACGTACAGAGTGAAGTTTGATCCGATTAAGCGCACGCGGCTACTAGCGATGGATCAGTGGTTGCATAAGGGCGCGTCGTTTACGTTAGAGGAGGTCTGATGACCAAGCAAGCGGGGAATGTTGCAGCGAAGTCGGGCGCGACTACGGTGATTAGGGCGCGGGTGTTCTCTGGGCCGGATGGCACAGGTGAATTACTGGCAGACCTTGGCACGATTGTAGGGCCGCGAACGGAAGCAGAGCGGAAGGACACGGACAAGAAGTTGAAGATGCTCAAGGATCGAAGTGACAAGAAACGAAAGGAGATGAGAAACAATGGCTGATTTAGTGGTGGTAGTTGATTTGGGTTTGGAGCATGTAGCGGCGGCGGTGAATGGACTGGGGGCAACGTCCCCGAAGTGGATTGAGTGGGGGATTGGTACAACAGCGCCAGCAAGAGCACAAGTGGACCTTGTAACGCCATCGGCAGAGGCGAGAACGGAAGGCACGCCGTCGCTGGTTGCGTCTGGAGACGCCGGTGTAGAGACGGACATCTATCGAACGGTGGGAATTATCACGTCGTTGTCAGACGCCCATGCGGTCACTGAGGTGGGCACGTGGACGAATCTCACGGTCGGGCTGATGTTCCTACGTGCGACGTTTTCCGCGATCAACTTGGAGACAGGCAACTCGATTGAGTTCACAATCGACACCAAGTTTGCGCCGGCATAGTCAAGGGGTGGGGCGCGGGGGATGGTACTGCGCCCTTGTGGGAGGTGAGGTATGACGACTATTGCTGCGCCTAGTGCGAATCAGATACAAAGTACGTTGGCTGCAAGCTACACACGAGGGACGGATACGACCGTCGTATTGGTCGATGGGTCGTTGTTTCCGAGCCCGACACCATTGGGCCATGTGATATGGATCAGGGATACGTTTGCGTTTACCGTTGCGACGAAGTGGTGTCTTATCATCTACACCTCGCGGGCAACGAACACGCTGACGATGGGCGGCGGGGCGACGGACTACGCGCTGGCTAAGAACGTGACAGTTGGGGACGAGGCTTACGAATGGCCGATTGGCTCTTACGTCGAGTTGGTCAGTGCGGCTGATGAGATTGCACACTTGTTCGCGCGGGTTGCGGCGGCGATTCACGATGACGTAGCTGGCGAGATCCTGGCAATCGACCAAGACACCGCGCCGATTGGAACGCACGAGATTCTTTCGGAAAATGCGGCTGGGACCAAGAAAGCCATCCCACTCGCGAATCTAGCCTATGGCAATCCGCCGCTCGGGCAGGCCGGTGACGCGAGTTGGGCTAATCGTACCTATGAAGGCTGGGAGATATTCGATACAGTGCATACGTACACTGTAGGCACAGTTGGTGGAGAGGACTTTGCGACACTTGCAGCAGCCGCTGCAGCATTAAAAGGATTGATCTTAATAGTAAGCCCAACCGTACAATTGACTGGGGATATTACGCTCACTGCGGACGTAACATTCTCTGGGTTGATTTCAGCGGGCGGCAAATTTGAGATTGATCTAAACGGGTTCGATATATCCATAGGGGCTGGGTGCTCATCAGGGATAATAGGCAACGGGCCATTTGAGATGATATATAAAACTCTGAACGGAGCCTCGGTGATAGTGCTAACAGCGGGGGCTGCGTCTCCTCCATACTATATGATTGCTGCGTATAACGGATGTCTGTTGAATCTAATTGGCGCAGCGTCTGGGAACACCCTGACGGTAGACGCGGCTAGTGAGGCGATTGTAGCACCAATTACTATTGCAAAAGCAAAAGGGAGATTCTATTCAGTGGTGTACTCAAACATCGGCTCTTGTGTAAAGGGTGGAGTTTACGCGACGGAAACAAGTCACGGAGGATTTATACTTACCGACCCAGCAGCACTGACTGCAGACCGGGGATCAATCCTGATTAAGACAGATGGGACGGTGGTAACAACATGATGAAGATCCGAATACCATTCCAAGAGGTGTAGATGTACGGACGCAACCTATACGGCGCGGCGATGTATGGAGCGACAACAGGTGGGGGCTTCTTCTTGAAGGCCCTCTCTGCCGTCGTATCTGCTGCTGGGTCGGTTGCGCGTAAGACTGGCAAGGGTATCTCGGCAACCGTCAATGCGTCGGTATCAGTTGGCCGCAAGGTTAGCAAGGGCATTGCTGGCGTGGTCAATGTCTCAGGCGATGTCTCGGGGCGGAGACGCTTCAAGGCGCTTGCTGGTATCGTTGCTGTCTCAGGAGATGTCTCGGGACGGAAACGCTTCAAGACTATTGCCGGTGTTATTTCTGTCTCAGGATCAATCATTCGCAAGATCAGGAAAGGAATCTTAGGCGCAGTCAACGTAGAAGGTTCGATCCCGAATCGGCGCATCTGGAAGACTATCGACGCGACGGTGAACGTCTCAGGGACAATCGGCAGGGCCATCTCGAAAGCTCTTGCGACTGTGGTTAATGTCTCGGCAACGGTCGTCCGAGTAGCGGGCAAACTAGCCGAGGGTGGGGTGCTGGTTACCGCCACTGTTGGCAGAGTCATCAAGAAAGCTATCCTCGCAACCGTGGCCGTGAGTGCGAAGGTGCCGAGACAAGTCTGGGACATGGCTTACGAGATGAACAAGACGATTCGGCAGATTCTCGGCAAGGTGCAAATCACTTACACCGATCCTTTCTTCTCTGCCGGGATTGTGGCCGAAGCTTCTGAGACGGGCAGATTCACCTATCCCGCCCAGACTACGGACAACGTGACGGAAGAGGCTTATAAGTGGTTCTCGCTTCACCGTAACCTGCTAGACGGGACCTTCCATCTCCTACCGTCGAATCAGGAATATAGCGTCGGATGGTGGAGCGCGACGCTCTGCAGCGGTGCGGGCGTATTTCTAGCGCCTCCCGTTCTCACGATCACTCATGCCGCGCGAACGGTTGAGAGTTTGCTAGTAGTTGGAGATGACAAGCTGGACGAATATCCGACATGGTTCGTCGTGCGGCTCTACACGGCGGGGGATGTCCTTGTTCACACTGAGGCGGTCAATACTGGGAGCACTGTTACATGGTCGCTGGCTATTGATCCGCATGATGACATTGTGAAGCAGACGCTGACGATTGCCAGGTGGAGCAGGCCGGATTCCGTAGCCAAGATAGCTCAATTCTTCACGATGCTGGAAGAGACTTATCAAGACGGCGACCTATTCTCAATCCGGGTGCTGGAAGAGAGGGAGTTCTCACAGCCAACGATTCCGCAGGGTAACATCTCATCCAACGTGCTCACTGTCAGGTTGAATAACATCGACGACCTGTTCAATGCTGGCAACTTCAACTCTCGTCTGTATGGATACTTGCTCAACAACCGAGCGATCAGGGCATGGCTGGGATGTGACTTGCACTCAGGCGTGCGACACTGGTTCCCGCTTGGGACGTTCTACACCCGTGACTGGAATGCGCCTGAAGGTGAGGCATGGGCTGAGGTTACAGGTTATGACATGATGGATCGCCTGAAGCAGACTGAGTTCTCGGTGAGCCAAGTTTACGAGAATATCACACTGTACGATCTCGCCGTGATTATAATGGCGGACGCTGGCCTGACTTCGGCCGACTGGGACATTGACGCAGTGTTGGATACGGCAGCCTACACAATCCCTTATGCGTGGTTCAACCGAATGTCACACCGTGAGGCGCTGAGAAGGATCGCAGCGGCGGCGCTGGGGCAAGTCTACTGCAACCGCGATGGGAAGATTGTGCTAGAGGTCTACGTTGCACCTGTTGCGCAGCCTTACGACTTTGAGTTCTACGAAGGCAACTACTTCGACATCAACCACCCGCTTGAATGGTCGCAGATGATCAACTCAGTCCAGGCGCGGGCCAATCCCCGAGTGGCATCTGCTGAGCAAGACATCTGCTTGGACACTGAGGCGTTCACCGTACCTGGTTCTAGTTCAGTGACGAAGACGCACTTCTTCGATTCAGCCCCGTGTGTCGATGTGGTTGATCCAGTTGTGTTCACACAAAGCGTCGGCAATATCTCACTAGGGGCACGAACGGATTACGCGTGGGGAATAACTCAGGTCTATACGAACGCCGCTGTGGGTGACGAAGACGTTCTCACAGTGACGATTCGTGGCAAGCCGCTTGAGGTTCAAGGCGGGCGTATCGTTGAAGCAGAAGATACGGACAGCATTGCGCAGAATGGTAGACAGACATTGAGCGAACCGATCACGAGCGAATTTTGGCAGACTGAAGCACAGTCTCAGGCGGTAGCTGATTCGTTGCTGGCATCGTACAAAGATCCGCGACGTGATGTGGTGATGAAGGCACGTGGGAATATCGCGTTACTGCTTGGGGATCGTGTCGTGGCCCCAGACTATCGTGACGAAGTGACGATGGAGTATGGGTTGATGCGACAGGACATTGACTGGGACGGCGGGATGGAAGTTGCGGTCACGGCACAGAAGATCATTGGCGGGCACCTGATTTACCACAAGCACATCGAAGGCGTGGTTGGGGTGTCGGGGACGATCTACGAAAACCTCACTGAGTTGGCCGGTGCAGTCGTGGTGTCAGCTACAGTCGGCAAGACGGTGAAGAAGTCTATATCCGTTACAGTCAATGTGAGCGGGGCGATTGAGAAGACGGCGGGAAAGATGATCTCTGGAGTTGTGAGTGCGATAGGATCGCGGGCTTGGCACTTTGTTAAGCCTATCGCGGCGCTCATTGGTGTTTCTGGATCTGTCGGACGCACTTGGGACTTCTGGATGGGATCTGAGGCTATTGATCGAATTGGCGCATCGCAGATAGGATACACGTACATCATGTCAGAATTGCCTGCTACGATTAGTGGAGAAATAATAACCATTAAGCTATATGGTAGCGGATGGACCGGGACAAATATGAAGGTTGGCACGTTCTCGAAGTCTGGTTTGAACTTCACTCCACGGGACTTTGCTATTATTGCCAGCGTTTCACCAAGCGAAATGACTGAGACTGCTGTATCTATCGACGTGGAGCCAGGAGACTACCTTGGTGTCTATACTGCTGATTCTAGGATAAAGGCGGATGCGACTGGAGTGGGCGTGTGGTTGAAGAGTGGCGACGGATTTGGTGGAGTGAACGCCTACACATGGAGTGCCGGTCAAACACATAGTTGCCGGGGTGAAGGGACAAAGAGCGCCTAGGAGGAATCATGGCTTGGACAGCACCAAAGATAGATTACGTGTCAGCTGACGGGGTGGCATATAGCGACTTGAACGAGATCGGCGCAAACCTCTTGTACCTAAAAGAGGAACATGCCGACTTGACAACTGGAATCCACGGCGCGGTATCGGCGGCGACGGCGAGCAAGATCATCATTCGTGATGCAGCAGGGCGGGCAAAGGTGGTCGCGCCCGCAGCAGAGGAAGACATTGCCCTCAAGTTGAACGTGACGGCTGAGGCTGGATTGCGAGTAGCGGCTGACGGTGTACTGACAACGGCGGTATCTGGGCTCGGCACTTCCAAGGTAGCCAAGGCTGGCGACACGATGACGGGCGCATTGATCGGACGCTTTCCTGACACGAGCTACACGACACCGATGCTGCGGAATATCGTACTGCGAACTACCGTTCCAACTGCGGGGCAGATTCAAAACGGCGAGATAGCTTTCGTGTACGAGGCATAATGGCACTTGGAAAGTACACTCAGATTGGCGGGGTCATCAAGCAGATTGTGGGCGAGTACACTCAGATTGGCGACGTCATAAAGATAGGCACGATTAACGCTCCAAGCATCGACGGCGCGATCAAGCAGATTCCAGTTGGTGACAAGTACATCTGGGCGTGTGAGCAAGCTTCTGACCGCCTCTATGGGATAGACGACCAGTATACGAATCTCGCCGGCTGGCCGGTGTATGGCGGGACGATTGCGAATCCTGCCGCTGTGGCTTGTGATGCGTCTGGGAATTCGTACTGGGCATGTGCCAACAAAGTCTACAAGTACAACCTTGCCGGTACGTTGCAATGGACCTACTCAGGGCACACGGTTCCTGTTGTTTCGATCTGTCTTGAGAATCGTGGCGGGGCGACCTACCTCTACACAGGAGACGCGGGCGGAACAGTGAAGTGCCTCATTGATGGAACAACGATTGCCGGATTGGTGTGGACGAAGACGCCCTATGTCGGAACAGCGTTCGGCCTTGCGATGGATGTCAACAACAACTTGCTCTACGCTGCCTACGGAATTGGCGCAGCCGGAAGAGTCATGCGTTTCCAGACAGTTAATGGAAACTATACTGGTGTGTTCTATGATGCTGGGGTAAACCTCTTCTCGATCGCTATTGACGAAGGAACTCCATCACTCTATATCGGAGACAACGGCGGCCATATCCGCAAGATCTCGACAGCAGGATACGTGTATTGGGACCAAGACAAGGGGGGAGAAATCTACTCGGTCGCAGCAGATGGAAGCTACGGGTATTACGTCAACGGCTCACAGGGCGACGTTGGCAAGTTTGTTCTAGCAACTGGGACAGGGGGATGGCTGGATCAACCTGCGGGAACATCACGTGGCGTGGCAGTCGATGCGTTCGGGAATGTCTACTCAACTCATGGCGCGTTTGGCTCAGTCAATGCAGTCATTCGCAAGAACAATTCAAGCGGGACGGAACAATGGACATGGCAGCCATATGTCAATTCGGAATGGCGTGGGATTGCTGTGTCGCCGGGATTGAAATCTGCTGGATATTAAGGGGTTAGTGTGTGGGAGACAATCGGAGATTTCATCGGACAGGTGGGGTTCCCAGTATTCGCGGCAACATACTTCATGCTGAAAACCGGGCCGGAACTGAAGAAACTGCGTGAGGCAATCACGGCGCTCACTGTGGTTACGGCAAAGTCAAATGGCATGAGCGCGCTTGACGTAGAGACAATCTATAAGCTCGTGAAGGAGTCCAAGAATCGTGGCCGAAGAGTAGAGGATCAGATCAGAGACGGGTTCGATGGGCTTGACAAAGAGCCGTAGTATGGGGTTTAATTGCGGAGCGAGGAGGTTCCTATGTTCATCTGGAATTGGATCAAGGCACAGGGATTGGCTGTTGTGGTCTCTCTTGTGCGAAAACAAGGTGCAAAGCTGGCAGTGGAGTTGCTTGCTAAGGTTGATCCGAACAAGTTGGCAGACGACGTGCGTCCGCATTTGCGGAAGCTCTTCGAGACTGCCGGCCCGGATTGGCAAGCAGCGTTTGCAGTCGCATGGCGCAAGGTGGATGCCTTCGTTGAGGATCTGTTGAAAGATCCCACAGTTGGAATCTAAGGAGAAAACGAACATGAAACGAGCATTGGTACTATCGCTTTTGATGTTGGCAGTCTTATCGGCGGTCGCTTTTGCAGGGCCAGGAATCAATCCGTATTTCGAGATCGAGAACGTAGGTATCACAGCGCAGCCCACTCTGGAAGCTGGTGTTACTCTTGAGGGAGATCTGTGGGACGCATGGGCAATGGACCTTGGATTCAACTACGTCAAGGATGACATCTTCGCATACAGCCGGGAATTTGATCTCAACTTTGAAGCCTCTATCTGGTTCGACCAATACGCAACCGTGAACGAAACCGGCGGGATTAATTATGGGTGTTCATTCGCCTTCTACCAGGGAGCAGGGTATAGATCTAATTATCCTATAAGCTACGTGGTGCTTGGAAATAGCACGACTGGTTTCATGTTAGAAGGGTACGTTGGCCCGTTGACGTTGTGGGGCGGGGCGGAATGGTCAGGCATAACTTCGACGAAGGCATTCAGTCCTACGCTGGGCATGCGCGTTGATTTCAATATCGACCTGTAAATCGGTAGTCGTTCATCACGACTGCCTCCTTGCGCAGTCGCGGGGGTGGAACGAGAGCCGCTCCCGCGCTGCATTCTCGTACTGGGAGGTGCGAAAATGAAACGAATCCTTTTGCTTTTGATCTTATCGCTCAGCTTGACCGGATGTGTCGGTCCACTCTCACCTATTGCAGAACTCAATAACGAGCCACCTGTCGTCGCATTCGGCGGGCTTCATTCACCAAACGGCGTGGAACAACACGCGCCATATGAGCGGGACATCTATGGGACCGGGTACGATCCAGACGGCGAGATTGTTGCATGGATCATTCGCGTCAACGGGGAGACGTTCCGAGTTGGAAACGACGCTGATCGGCTAGAGAGATCAGAGGTGGTCCGTTATCAATTTCCTGGCTCTGGGTGGTACACGCTATCCATAACAGCGTTCGATGACGACGGAGCATCAACGCCCTATACCGTGCCGCCCGATGGGCTATGGCACATTGAGCACTGAGGAGGACTAATGAAACGAATACTTCTGATTTTCCTAATCCTTTCACTTGGCTTATTGGCCGGGTGTTTCCCGACGAATGATGTAGGCAAGCTAACCTTACGCGTTCCAGATTCAGCTTATCCACCTGCAACTGTGACTGTGGTTGCCTCGGGTGTAATAGGCGGACAATTCACTTTCACGATTGAAGGCAAGACGTATACGCAGACGGGCAACTCGTTGACGGTAACAATCAACTATCTGCCATGCGAGGTCACTGTTGTCTGGATTAGCGGAAGCGATACACAGACAGCGACCGAGACAATCTGGCTGAAGAACACTGGTCCTGTCCCTGGGCGCTTGGTTCTCAACTTCATCACGAACCTATGGACTCTACATGCGAAGGAAAGGTATATCGTCACCTATCCTTACGCATACGATCCGCAAGGAGGGCCGATCAAGCTGATATCGGCGACCGTTAAGTGGGGGATCTATGGCAAGCTGGCCGTGTTCTGTCCTCCATTCACTGGAGCACAACCACCGAAGCCTGATGAGTATCACGTCCGGCTGAGCACTGGTGAGATGATCTACAATGCCTTTATGTTCATCCAAGGATGGGGTGTGTACATCGAACCCATATCTGGGCTTCCGTATGCGCCGCCGTCTCAAAGCAACATAGACGACTATCCTCACGCGTCGGTTACCTGTGGCCCATTCTGGCCGACAGACACACGCCCTGGGACTGAAGTCGTTATCACAACTAAGTGGGAAGATGAGCAAGGCGCGACTACGCTGGACATCCAGACGATTCCCGCGAATCCGTACATCGGGTGCGGGGCCGTTCAGACAGCATCGGCGGTGTGCCCATGAACTGGTTTGAAGGACTGTGGTACATCCTAGCTGGGTTCGTGGCGTGCTTGCTGGCGAGCTTGCTCATTACTGGAAGCATCTAAACCTCCTAGGCCGGAGGCGCACTTGTGGGGCGGGGCGTGGGAGACTGCGCCCCGTTTCTCTTTGATTGGACAAATGTCCTAAACCCCTAGGCAAGCCGGAACTTTTCCGTTATGATTGGACTATGGAAACCAAGGAGGCAAGCATGACAAGCGCGGAGTTGATAGCAAGGCGCAAGCGGAATCTGGAGAAGCATGGCGGCCTGCTTGAAGTATCAAGAATCGGCCTGTGCAGCCAATGCGGACAGCTGATTAGCGATACAACCATTGCTCACGGCTTGCTCGGCGGCACAATGTGCAAAGGCAAACCGACACGGGGGTGGCGCTATCGTAGAACGGTATCAGACATCGTTGTTCATCCAGCATCAGAATATCCGCACCTCTCTGCGATATTCGACGAGATGGATAAGGAAGCGCGGCGCACGAAGTCAAGCGTGAGAAGAACGCTAGAATCATCTAGCTAAGGAGGCGACCAAGATGAGCAGAACAATCCAAGAGCAGATCAACGACGAATCGAGGCACTTAGCCGCCATGACGCGAGATCTCGGATTCAAGCATCCAGACAGACTCGCCGTGCTGGAAGTCGTGAGAGAGCTACAGGCGGAACGCGCGCGCCGAAGGGTGCACGACAAGGAGGTAGCAAGATGAACGAAGCGAAGTTTACGAAGAGCGCGCCTATTATGAAAATGCCGCCAATGCCCATCTCATCACCGCCGCACCGGAGATGTACGAGAAAGGGCAGTTCAAACGCAATGTGATCATCCACGATAGCCCTGAGTTTGAGGGCGAATGGGTTGCTGTGCCACGGGAAGATTTCATCGCATTCCGTGCCGCCCTTGCCAAAGCCCGAGGCGAATCATGACCCGCCGCGAGCTAGTCACCAAGGAGGCGACGATGACAACAGAACCAAAGATACACCGGATCTGCCCTGGCCATTATCAGGTTAGCGGGGTTCCATTGCCACGAAGTATTCACATCCTATCCATCTGGAAGCCTGAATGGGAGCAGGATATGTGGCACGTTGTTGTAGATGGGGCGTCTGTCGAGAGTCATAGCTATTTAAGACATGCGAAAGAGGCAGCGCTCAAGGAGGCCAGACGATGAAAGCACAGCACGGGAGCAAGCGCGGGAGGATTAAGCGGCGGGCTACTGGCGGCAAAGTTGGGCGGATACTAGGGAGGCAGCGATGAACGAAGCGAAGTGGACTGAAGGGTTGCAGTTGCAGCTTCTTGAACGAGCGATGAAGAAGGGAATTGAAGTTGGGATCTTCAATGAGGCCGTTGTCGCAGAAGAGTATCTCCGCAATTGGCAGGGGATGATCGCCATTCTGGAAGAACTTGGTGTGGTAGAGATGTATGAGGCGCTGGAAATCTTGCTTGAGTCCTCTGCGCCCTATGGGGGGAGCACGTGTGAAGATGGAGTATACCATGGATTATTCCTTGTCACTGGAAATCAACTAACACATGCGGCGGATAAACTCGCCAAAGCCCGAGGCGAACTATGACCCGCCGCGAGCTAGTCACCAAGATCGAGCGGCTTGAACAACTGGCCGAGCTTGCGCAGGAGGACGGCGACGCCAAGACAGAACATCAGGCGATCGCAGAGATCGAGGAGCTTGAAGACGAACTAGGCGTGATGCCATACGAGTTCGAGGAGGATGAGGAGTGATGCACGTTCCGAAGAGATGGTTAAAGCTGACGAAGCGGGATGCACTGTCGATCTGTATCGAATGGTGGAAGTGGCTGGCCAAGAATCCGACGAAGGGTAAAGAGGATTGGCCTCGTTTGGAAATCCATGGAGGGGATGTGCCAAAGATGTTTGCCGATTGCCCATGCTGTGAATACAAGGGTCAACGCGATATTGCGTACGGATATGAACATTGCAAAAAGAGTTGCCCTATTCCACGATGGGGAAAGATAGACGATGAGGTGATGTGCTGTTCAGACGATTCTCCATTCATCATTTGGGAGTCTGCGCGCTCCGATAGGGACTATAAGGAGGCCGGTAAACAGGCAGAGCGCATCGTCATATTGGCACAGCAGGCACTGAACAGACTGCCGAAGAGGAGGGGCTGATGCTTACAATCGGAGAACGACTCAAAGCGGCGCGTGAGGCGAAAGGATGGACGCAGGCGGAACTTGCGGCAAAGATGGACTACCACGTTGACACCATCTCAAACCTAGAGCGTGGCGTATACAAGCCGACGAGCCGGGCGCTGATGATGTTCGAGCGCGTGTTGAAAGTGCGGCTTGTGAAGTAAGGAGGCGTGATGAACCACGAATACAAGCCCGTCCTACTCTTTGGACACCATTCTCTAAAGATCGGCGGCAAGCAGGTGTACCATCACTATGGCCGCGAGGAGTACGCGATCGAGCGCGATCACAGGCATCTCGTTGCGCTGACCGAATCCGAGCAAGCGATTCTCGATCACGCGCTGGCCTGGGAGCGGGCCGAGCTAGACGCGCAGGACCGGCACGATGACGACGGCAAGGAGGCGGGACGATGACGATCGAGCTACTTCGCAAGCTAGCTGAGAAGGCGGCATATATCTACATGAAGATACCGACAGAGCATATTCTGTATGATTTGTCATATACCCTATGGAATTCTCTTGAGAAGGAACTAACGGCAGCAGAGATCAAGGAGGCAGAATGAGCGATAAGACTCTCGTGCAACACATGGCCGAAGTGATGGTTGAAGTTGGCTATGTCCAGAAGGACGGCAAGCTGGATGCATTCCCTTTCTACACGTTCGCCAGCGCAGAAAAGGTTGCTGACAAGGTTCGCTCCGCTTTGAGCGAGCGCGGGATAGCGGTCTGTGGCGATTGCGAGCTAGTGGCCTCAGAGATCATCAAGACAGAGAAGAGTTCCCGCCATCTCGTGCTGGTGAAGCATACGCTTACCTTCACTGACGGCACTGATTCGCTATCGGTGTCTGCTATCGGTGAAGGAATGGACTCGGGAGACAAGGCGGCGCAGAAGGCGAACACCGTAGGCGTCAAGTATTGTCTAGCGAAAGCATTCCTAATCTCGTGGGGTGACGATCCTGAAGCGGGACCACAAACGAATCTTGGCGGAATTGCGCCCGGTGAGAATGAGAAACTGCCAGAATGGCTAGAGAAATGTGAAAAGGCCAGCAATACGACCGCCGAGAAGTTCGCTCCGTGGTGGAAAGCAAACGGAGATCAGGTCAAGAAGGAATGTGGGCAAGAGGACGCCGCTCGTGTTCATGCTTCGTATGCAGCTTACCTCGGACGCCTGATAGAAGAGGCCGCTAATGCCTCAGATTAATTGCGTCCAATACTCGGACGAATGGTGGGAGGCAAGGCGCGGCCTTCCAACCGCATCCCGGTTCAGCCAGATCGTTAAGGGAGACGGAAGCCCATCGACGCAGCGGACTGCATACCTCTACGAGTGCGCAGCGGCTCGGATCACCGGCATCTACAAAGACACGTACAAGTCGGCGGCGATGCAAGAGGGCAACGACCGCGAGGCACTGTCTCGGATGATCTACGCGATGGAACATGAGATTGCCGTGGATGAGGTTGGCTTCTGTGTCAGCGAGTGCGGTCGCTGGGGAGCAAGCCCGGACGGATTGATAGGTGACGACGGGGTGCTGGAACTAAAGAACCCGGAGGCACATACTCACATCGGATACCTGTTGAAAGGCGATCTACCATCCGACTACGTTCAGCAGGTGCAGGGAGAGTTGTTCGTTGCCAAGAGGACGTGGGCAGACTTCTGTTCCTACTCGCCAAAGTTGCCGCTGTTCGTCCTGCGCGTGTATCGCGACGATCTGTTCCTGGACAAGCTAGAGAAGGAACTGATAGTGTTCTGCGAAGAGTTGGATGAAGTGTGTGCGAAGATTCTCAAGGGGGCGTGATGAGCGAGTACGGAGACTTCTGCCGAGAGCAACGCGAATCTAGGCGGCGTAACAAGTCAAGGCATTCGCAACTGTGTTCAATGTGCGGGACGACCGTGTGGGACACAGAGAGGGAATGCCGCTACTGCGGCAACCCTAACTATTCCTACGATCCAAGGCGGGCCGCGCAGATCGACCAGAAAGAGGTTCAGCGCTTGTTGGGAAATAACAAGGAGGAATGATGTCTCGTTTCGTTGCAGATCATATTGAACTGTACGATGAATACATTACCAATCAGCCACTAATCGGCGCAGGCCGCTGGAAGAGGACAAAAATCCCAGATCCCAGCATTCCGCCGACTGAGGCTTACTTATTCTGTGCCAAAGTCTCTTCTTCTGGGAGGCGCAGGAGATTTATTGAAACCATAACTGGAGCGACTAAAGCAGAGATGGTTTGCGCCATCGCCACATTCGCGGAGCGCTCTGATGTTGTGTTCATTCCAGGCAAAGAGTCGCAAGGAGGTAAGCGTAAACGTCACGCTCTATCGTTTGGGAGAGAAGTCGAGGCAAGCAAGGGGAATGATGAGGGGCTTTCTTGATACGGCCGGATTTGTTGTGCAGAACGGCAAGATAACATGGGCTGGCGTTGGCATTATCTTGGCTGGCATTGTGGTCTTGATCATGGTTGCTATTACTGGGCATAGGAGACGGAAGTGCCGCCATACTGGTGTCCGAGTTGCGGCCTGGATGGAGAGGTAGAGGAGGCGTGATGGACAGACAGCGAAGGAACATTCGCCCAGAGTTTACCAAGGATGATAGGGGATTCCACGTCGAGGCGTGGTACTTGGTTGACACGGAAGAGTCAAAGGGCGATGCTCTTATCGAGATTAGTTACAACGGCGAGATTGTGCGGGAGTTTCTATTCCCATCCTACAAGATATGGAATATCGCGGCACATTTCTCTGACATCGTTGATGGAGAACTGTCCAAAGATGACAAGGAGCGTGGCTATGCGATGGCGGCCTCGACCGGCTTAGGTGGATATGTTGTCATGAAGGAGGCGTGATGCCAATCCACGTGATCGAGACAGATCGTTGCTGTACGACGTGCGGACATTGGGACACACTGCCACGCTCTGGCGGATCTAAATCGTGCGTTCATCATGGGCGTCCGTGGGACGTGCAATACACGCCGCCAAATGACGTGTGCGAGAACTGGTGTCCGAGTTGCGGCGAGGCTGGCGAGGTAGAGGAGGCGTGATGAGTATTACA
>Ga0307379_10001156_pt1 | contig 42250 bp, 33 predicted proteins | sample UN2MG_FD_202237 | JGI IMG/M metagenome (GOLD analysis project Ga0307379, IMG submission 202237) | Soil microbial communities from Risofladan, Vaasa, Finland - UN-2 | ecosystem: Environmental > Terrestrial > Soil > Coastal area > Acid sulfate soil | place: Finland: Risofladan, Vaasa | collected...
TTTATCTGCACAGTGGATTTGGAGTCGATCAGGCCGGCGGGACCGAACTGGAAATGAGCAATCTCGAGATGCCTGAAGGAACCGTATCCGTGCGATTCATACACCCCAATACTGGGCAAACTTCTATCAGTCGTACCATAGTTGCCGGGGACAGTGCGAAACTGGCACTTCCTGCATTTTATGAAAACCTTGTAATTCACCTTAAAGGCAAACAATCGGCGCAGCGTGTCGATAGTTCTTTCTGACAGGAGCAGAGTCTATGAGCATGGAAAAAATTCTTGAAGCCGGACAGGAGCGAATCAACACTCTCCACAAGATTCGAAAGGACAGAACTGCTCTTTTAGTAATCGACATGCAGAGGGGATTTATGGAGCCAGGTGCGGCCCTTGAAGTACCGCCCGGTTGCGAATTGATACCTTGTATCAGGCGGTTGATTGATTGTTGTCGCCAAGTCCGCGTCCCTGTCATCTTTACGGAATTCGTGTACTCCAATGCACTGTCTTGTCTGAGGGGCGATCCGTTTGGCCCGGAACACTTACCTGCTGAGCAGGACATGCCTACAGGATTTGAGCATCCATCGGGCAACTGCCTGATTCTTGTTGGTTTTTTTGCTCTGAGGGTGTATAATCATAGAGTTGCCTTGCAGGTTATCAGGCAGACAGAGTGAAAGCATGAACTCTCAATGGCGCTTCGCCGGTAAATAAGAAAAGTGTATTTTGCCATAAGTGAAGGAGGTCGGACATGGTTCAGCGAAATGGTTTCACACTCATCGAGCTTTTGGTTGTTATAGCTATCATTGCAGTTCTCATGGCTATTTTGATGCCTGCTCTTCATCGTGCCAAAGAGCAGGGACAGCGTGCCACGTGCCTTAGCAATGTTAAACAGTTAACTTTTGCATGGTTAATGTATGCGTATGAGAACGATGATAAAATCGTTAATGGGAGCACTTTCTTCTCACGAACGGGCGAGCCGGCCTGGATCGGCGCCCGCTGGCAGGTTGAAGGGACCACTGAAGAGCTTCGCGAACACCTGAAAGCCGGGATACTCTACGAATACTGTGAAGATGTCGATATTTACAAATGTCCTACGGGGATTCGCGGAGAAGTGCTGACATACGCTATCGTTGATGCGATGAACGGCGCAACGAGCATACCGGGAACCGTGGACTTGATGATTAAGCGGTTAAATCAGATCCGCAGGCCGGGAGAGCGGTTCGTGTTTATTGACGAAGGCAAGATATCGCCCGATAGCTGGACCGTTTACTACGACCAGGAAAGCTGGTGGGACCGCCCGACGGTTCGGCATGGGGACGGTACTAATTTCGCATTTGCCGACGGACATAGCGACCACTGGAAATGGAAAGACCCGCGCACAGTAAAGCTTGCCGAAGCGACAGACTCTCAGGCAGTCGATAGTGCACAGCCGGGGAACGTGGATTTGCATGCAGTCCAGAAAGCGGCCTGGGGGAAGCTTGGCTACGAACCAAGCAATTAAGCTGATTACTCGTATGATCATTGCTGTCCCCCCCTTATTTGATTCTTGAGACGGGATGCGTTATTTCGGCTTCACCGGCTCAATAACCGTATAATTCTTATACTGTTACCTCTTTTTTATTGCAGGATATGCTCAGAATTGTCAAAATACTCCCTGGAACAACCATTTGGTATTTATGTCAATTCATAAAATGCCAACATCTGTAATGAAAGGATAACCTATGAAAAAATTACTAACTGCGACCTTACTTTTAACTTTAATTATGACAGGGCACCCTCTCTTTGGACAACAATTTCCTGCAGTTTCAGAGAATCAACGTATCGGAATGCTAAAGCATCCGAGTAACCGGCCGGTCCGTATGGTGTTTGATACAGACACCTATAATGAAATTGATGATCAGTTTGCCCTCGTCTATACTTTAATTTCACCTGAGCTGGATGTTAAAGCCGTCTATGCCGCCCCTTTCAAAAATAACAGATCAAAAGGGCCGAGAGACGGCATGGAAAAAAGTTATGAAGAAATATTAAGAATCCTACGGAAATTAGACAAATCTTCAGAGGGCTTTGCTTTCAGGGGCAGCACGAGTTACTTGACGGACATAAGAAATCCGGAAAGAAGTCCGGCTGCAATGGATTTGGTTAAAAGGGCAAAGAAAAGCAGTCCAGAAGACCCTCTCTATGTCGCTGCCGTAGGGGCAATTACAAATGTCAGCAATGCAATTCTGATTGATCCAACCATAATTCAAAACATTGTAGTTGTATGGCTGGGCGGTAACGGCCACAATTGGCCGCATCAAAGAGAATTCAACTTCAGGCAGGACTTAAATGCTTCCAGAATCATTTTTGATTGCGGTGTGCCTTTTGTGCAATTACCTTGTACCCCCGTCGTTACTCATTTTGCAACCACCGTACCTGAAATGGAGCGATATGTAGGCGGCCGGGGGGAAATTGGAGATTACTTACTCAAGATTTTTAAGGAATATAGAAAAGACCATTTTGGATGGTCCAAGGTGCTGTGGGACATGACAGCGATTGCCTGGATTATCAACGACAAATGGCTGCCCTCCGACCTTGTACACAGCCCGATAGTAACCGACAACTATACTTTTAGTTTTGATAATTCCAGGCATCTGATTAGATCCGTAAACTTTGTTCACAGAGATCCGATATTCAGAGATTTCTTCACAAAACTGGATAAACGGTCAAAAAAGTAGGCTCCTTGTATATAGCAATGACGTATTGGAGGTTTTATGAAGATTTTGAAAATTAATCGCCGTGAGTTTTTAAGAAGCGCAAGTGCCGCTGCTTTGGGGACAATAAGTTTTCCTTATATTGTTCCTTCGTCGGCTTTAGGCAAGGCCGGTAACATCACTCCCAGCAATCGGATTACTATGGGCTCCATCGGAGTGGGTGGCATGGGCACGAATAATATGAGGGCATTTCTTAATCAAGCTAATGTACAGGTCGTTGCTGTCTGTGATGTCGTAAAAGCCAATAATGAATATGGCCACTGGTACACAAAAGGATGGAAAGGTCCATGGTTCGGGCGGGAACCTGCTCAAAATATAGTTAACGACTTTTACTCTCGAAAGAATCAATCCAGTAGTTATGACGGTTGTGATGCGTACAATGATTTCCGCGATGTACTCGCAAGAGACGATATCGATGCTGTTTGTATAGCAACGCCTGACCACTGGCATGCGATCCCTGTAATAATGGCCGCAACCGCCGGAAAGCACATCTACTGTGAGAAGCCCATGAGTTTAACAATTGCAGAAGGTCGTGCTATGATTGAAGCTGTTCGGCGTCATGGCGTCATCTTCCAAACGGGAACACAGCGGCGGTCAAGTCAACAATTCCGGTTCATCTGTGAACTGATACGCAACGGAAGAATTGGCCGACTCAAAAGGATACTTACAACCATAGGAGCGAACAACAAAGAGGCTCCGGCAAAAAACTGGCAGCCCATGCCTGTACCGGAATGGTTAGATTACAATATGTGGTTAGGCCCGGCGCCATGGGCTCCATACCATAAGGACCGCTGTCTCTATACTTTCCGGTTCGGTATAGATTACTCCGGCGGCCAGACGACAAACTTAGGGGCACATGCAATCGACATTGCCCAGTGGGCCAATGGTACAGACCATACCGGGCCAATCGAAGTGGAAGACATGGGCGGTGAGTTCCCTAAAGACGGCCTTTTTACTACGGCCACTAAAGTACATTTTCGGGCTCAGTACGCTAATGGTGTCGAGCTGATTTGTAGAACTCAGCCTGACGGTCCTTTGCGTTTCGAAGGAACCGACGGCTGGATTCAAATCAAAAATGACGAATTCACATGCAGCCCGGAATCATTGAAAACTTCTGTGATTGCGCCAAATGAGATACACCTTTATAAGAGCGACGACCATCATCGCAATTTCATTGATTGCATTAAGGCCCATCGCGAAACAGCCGCCCCGGTTGAAGTGGGACACCGCTCCGTCACTATCTGCCACCTTGGCAATATCACCATGACACTCAAGCGAAAGCTCGAATGGAATCCTGAAAAGGAACAATTTGTAAATAGTGAACAAGCCAACCGAATGCTCTCACGTTCGATGCGCAGCCCATGGAGTCTGTGAGTGAGGACAAATCACGAAATCAAACATTGAAGCACAACTCTTTCATTTTGATTGAGTTTGATACGTCAGAGGGCTTTTGTTCACTGACACATACCTGAATATTCTCTTTTCAAAGAACAATTATTGGAATTACGCTGTTTTTCAGTGGTCCGACGCCCGCTTGACAAGCGCAGCGAAGTCTATAACTGACAAAACAGCCAGAAAAGTAAGAATTCGAGACTTGCTCATACCGGAAGCCAGGACCGACGAATAACGGATTTTCAGTCCATCTTTTTGCTCATAAGTATAGTATCAATAAGTGCATATAGGCTATTTTTAGGGCATAAAATAAGGATTACAAGTTATCCAGCCCGGCAACAAAAATTAAGTTCTTCAGAAATCCATGCTCGGGTCCAATCGGTGAGCACTATAAAAAAGTTAAGATATATCCAATTTTTTTAATCAACAATCACCAACACTCAGACGCCTTAGATATGTGGGGCTGTTTGCGCTAAATTACTTTGTTGAATAATGGCGAGAGTACGTTTTACCAAAAAGGATCAAGGCTTGTCATGTGATAGCCCGAGAACCTTCGACCAGCTTCTCCTGAGATGGGCTTTGAATGACAAAGAAAAAAACGCACTCGGGGTTTTGTACGCTAAATACCACGAGCGACTGAAGCGTTATATTGCCCAAAGCATCCATTCCGGGACAGAAGCAGAAGATTTAGCTCAAGAAGTCTTCGTCCGGCTTTGGGAAACAAGAGCTCATTATGAGATAAAGGAGTCTGTGGAGGCATATCTTTTCACTGTGGCCAGAAACGCTATAGCTCTATATCTGCGAAAAAGGAAGAATCACCAGCGAGACGTTCCTATAGACTCGATTGCTGAAGTTGCTGACGACCACAGCATTCAACAAGATCAAAAGTCAGCAGGCCGGGTTTTACAGCACCAACTCCAGAAAACCATCCAAGATATGGCAGTTCGATTGTCTCCAAAAGCTTACGAAGCGATAAGACTACGATTTATCGAAGGGCTCTCTGCAAAAGAGGCTGCTCAAAAAGCGGGATGCTCCGTGAAGGCTTTCTATTCGCGGCAGGAAAGGTCGCTGAAAGAGTTGAAACAGATGATAGTGGAGAAAGAAAACAGTTGAGGATTGCTGAGGTCTTCGGTCTGCACATTCAGGGAGAGGGTAAAGACAATTTTTTTTTCACTCACAAGTCTCTGCAAAAAAGCTACTTGCAGAGATAATGCAGAAACCCAATTATTTTTTTGCGGAATTCGGCAGCTTGCGCGCATTTGGTTATGTAGATGTCAACATTTGTAGTGGTTTGTGCTAATGGATTGCAGAGTAGCGCCGGGTTGTACAGTGAGTTTTCTTCTATGAGATTGAGAGCCCGGATCAGATCAGCATCGCGAGTCGAAGAACCCGTTTTCTGTCATACTCTGATTGCCCCACAGGAGTATGAGAACACGAAGTCGGTAGCTTAGAGGCAAGGACAGGCCTCTAAGTGTCGAGATATACCGGAAGAGGAGCAACCTAAAACGGAGTTGCCGAGCACGAGCAGGACAAGAAAGATCGCGCGCAGTTGGTAGCTGGTTAGATCTCTGAGAAAGTGTCCCAGCCAGCCACTTCTAACGTCAAAGTAGTATCAATAATCTTTGCTATTTATTATTTGCCTTAGGAAACGTTAAGCGCAACCGACAGGGACGGAGTCTATACAACAAATGAAAAAACACATTTACCAGGCAGTTTTCCGTTGAGTATCAGCAAAAAGGAAATGAGAGCGTGTTTAGCACGAAGGCAGAATTATCCAATGTGAGACTCAATTAAGAAATATCTTTTGCAGATTTTAACAAACCTTCTGAGGCAGTACCCATGAGATAGTTACTGCTCCCGATAGGCAGGGGCAGATTGAACAAAATACGGTTTTTTTAAGAAAGGAGCAAGTATGAAGAAAAACTAAGTATCGTTTGTGTCAGGAAGTATTATTTGTGTTAAGTAGTTAATTAATTAAATTGAGGTGTTTAGATGGGTTTTTCATGACCCAATGTAAAGGAGATTATCATGGAAAAAGAAAACAAAAAAGTAACCCGGCGTAAATTTCTTGAAGATTCCTCAAAGAAAGCGCTCGCCGGAACTGCTGCTGCTTTTTTGGGTATCGGCATAGTTAAGCCGACATTCGTTAAGGCGGCTGGCTGTGTGTGGTTTTGTTCGGGCGCTTGTTCGAACTCTTGTTCAGGCTATTGTAACATTGTTTGTGAAAGTGGTTGTACGTCCTCTTGTACAGGCACTTGTAAGAACAGTTGTAATAACGCTTGTACGTCCGCTTGTACAGCCACATGTGAGTACGTTTGTAATGACTCCGGCAGAAGTGTTAGTGCCGCTGAAGCAGCATGTGGCACTTCTGTGTCAGAGCGAGAGGCTTCGACCCGGCAAGTCACTGTCTGAAGCGCAGTTAGTTAAAAACTAACTCGCATCATACATGGTGTAGCTGTTTCATACCTTTGTGACTATCTGAGATTGCCGTGTCGCTTTGCCCCTGAGGGGCAAGCTCCTCGCAATTGCGAAGAGGCCGTATCACGGCCGACGCGGTAATCTCAGAGTCTTATTGTTTATAAAACAGTGTACTAAGTGTACTAATATTTCCGGGATTCATGGTCAGACCATGTGAGGCGGAGAATCGTGATAAACATTATGACTTATTAGGAGATACATATATGGAAGAGCAATCCAATAACGAAGATGTGGGGACAGTACTTCTCATGCTGGATAATAAATGTTTACCGCCGTGTTATTGCTTTGAAACGGATAGCCGTGAAGTACGCTCAATATCCCCGGAGATACTGGACGAGGTATTGGAGTGGGTATCACAGTTCAAGCCGTCACCTCCAAGTATGATGTACATGGTAGGTGCCCCGCAAGAGCTGGATGAAGAAGTACAAAAGGTGCTGGAAGATGTAGCAGGCAGTGTGATCTGTGCGCCTATGCAAACAACCGAACAGGAGAAGGCCGGCCTACCATTCTCCAGGACACAGATGGTCGTCTTTCCAAGTCTGGCGGATTTCGAGAGAGATAATGAAATTGTAAAAGGGCGTTCGTGCGTTGTCCACATTGGCTGTGAAGAAATCCCAAGATGGTCCAGTGCCGTCAAAGTTCAACCGACAGAATCAAGAATGCGATTCCGACCAAGAAATTTACACCAATGGGATCAATCCCATTTAAAAGCCTACAGAGACCAGCTTTTCGAAATCGAGGCAATTAAATATCATTTCAAAGCAGCAGGTGTTAAAGTTGAGTGGGAACTGAGTTCTCCGACCCGGTGCCCTGCTATGAGAACTCTGGTCACGATAGGTCCGGATGGTCTGTGCTATCCATGTCCGACGTTTTATTATGCCGGGCAAACCAATGGTCTTGGTGCAATAAAGACCTTAACCAGTGACAGAATATTCTCGCAGGACTCAAAGCAAACATGCCGGTTATGTCAATCGGAGCATTGCGAGGCATGCTTATTCTGTGAGTCGGGCCATTCGACTGGAGGAGAGGTTACCATCTGTGAACTGCCTGCAGTTATGGATGGAGATACTTCGTGGGAGGAAATAATCTGGCTCAAAGATCAATCAGGATACATGTTTGAAAGCTTTAAATCTGTTTCCATTGAGCAAAAAACTAAAGAGAAAGAGAAAAGTCTATGGGCTTCCGAACAAGTGGATGATATATCCCTTGAGGACTTTGTGTGTGCTCTTCAAGCAATAAACCAAACAGCACATGCATTAATGAAAGGAACCACGGAGATATCAGAAAATTTCATTTCCCAATATGAGAAATTAGTTGAATCGGCGCTAAAGACTCATAAGACATTATTCTCATATGAGCAGTTCACTAAAAGTCTTGAGGAGATACACCTAAAGGGAGGGAGAGTGACTGAGGAAGACACAAAGGGGTATGACAGTGTTATTTCCCAATATAGACAATCTGTTAAATCGGAACAGGTCTCTCGGAAAGCGTTTTTCTTTGAGAAGGTAAATGAGGTCCTTGTCGGCCTTGTGGAGCTTAGCGAAGCAGTCAGCAAGCGTCAATTACATCGGAAACGGACTTTACCTATTAGAAATGGTATCACCGATGCCGAAGAAGAAGATGAGACAGGAAAACTATTGCTGTCTGAATATGAAGTGACGTCTATACGACAACTCTATGAAATCTTTCTCGGATGGCATTTTCTATACAACGGCTTAACAACTGAGCTGAACAACGGCTTTGCGGTGGATAGAGAAATGATAGAAGCAGCTCAAAGAGAGATGATTGAGGCCAAAGCTCAAATGCACCGTTGGTTTCATCACAAAGGCATGCAACATAACTGGGAGTACCGGGAGGGATACAATATTTCGGTTGATTTTGAGTCAAATATTAATGTTTCAAGTGCATATTATAAAAAAATATTGTATAGAGGCCCTGAACTGAAATATAAAAACTGGGTTCCGGTAATGCAACTGGACGGGATCGAAAAGGATGTTAATGAACGTCTCACAATGTTAGTGGAAACTTCTCTCACGGAGGTGAAGGAGTGCCTGATTCAGCATTTGTCGGGTTTGGATGTAGAGCGAGATCTGGAAGTCGCTGTAAATACACTGGGACACCATTCACTTGATATGACACGATGGTACACCGGAATGGCAAGAGAACACAATTGGCCCCAGTATTCGGAATGGCGTATTAATCCCGATTGGATTGTTGAAGGTAAGTAATGCCTTGAACTCATATGCCAGGGCTTTACTAATTATCAGAAAGGTTGTGTAATAATGGAAAAAGTAATACTCGGAACACCGATTAGTCAGTATAGAGAAGGCGCTACTCAGTACATTACATTAGTAATAACACAAGAGTGCAATATGAGATGTACCTATTGTTACGAGGTTAACAAAAACTCAAAGAATGTCATGCCCAGAGAAGTTGCCTATCGTGCTATTGACTTCTTTTTGGGTCAACGTTGTACGAATTCAGCAGTTATATTAGAGTTCATAGGTGGCGAACCCACATTGGAGATGGACCTGATACGCGATGTCACCCGATACTTCAAGAAGGCATTGGGCCGCCTTAAAAATCATCCATGGCGAACCGCATATGTTTTTTTGGTTGGTACCAACGGCACGACATACAGTTCTAAAAAGGTCCAGCAATTTATTTGGGAGAATCGTTACCATGCTAATGTGTTGATCACCATAGATGGAACCAAGAGGAAACATGATATGCATCGAGTCTTCAAGAACGGTGAAGGCTCATATGACATCGTGGCCGAAAACGTTAAACTCTGGCTTCGACAGTATCCCAAATCTTCGACAAAGGTGACGTTTGCCAGCGATGATTTACCCTACTTATGTGAGAGCATTATCCATCTCTGGGAAATTGGTATTGAATCAGTGCCTGCAAATGTAGTGTTTGAGAATGTATGGAAACCCGGAGATCCAGAGATATTCGAGTCTCAGTTGAGGGAACTAACTGATATAGCTTTGGACCGGGGTTATTGGAAAACCAATAACACAAATTTCTTCTGGGCTCCTCGTAATGAAGAAGAGCCTTCGGACCGAAACTGGTGTGGAACAGGTACAATGGTTGCGGTTGATAGTGCCGGTAACCTATATCCGTGTCTTCGTTTTATGGACTTTTCTCTGGCCAATCCGGATCGCCGTTCCAGGTCAGTGGGCACGATATATGATGGATTCGACCAGGACAAATTGCGAACCTACCATTGCCTTATGAAATCATTGCAGAGTCCGAAGGAGTGTTTGGAGTGCGATATGAGTGAAAACTGTTCGTGGTGTAGCGCCCATAACTACGATGCTGCTGATAGTGATACGGTATTCGAAAGAAAGACGTTTATATGTGATATGCATAAGGCGCGGTGGCGAGCAAATCAATATTATTGGCAGCAGCTTAAGCAAAAGCATGGATTGGGCCCCGAAGATATAGAGGATTATACTGTGAAATCATGTGGTTACTACTAGGTAAAAGGAGACAGAGACAATGGATAAAATCGAGCAATTATGGATATTACTTTCAAATAATACGGTGTGTTGCTGTAATGAACCCTTGAATAACAGAGAAGCTGCGCAAAAGACTTCCGTCATGGATTCTGATTTAATCTCTGAAATTGTTGCGAAGGTGAGTGACCAGGGATGGCAATGTACTATAGTTACTGACAGAAATGGTGTTCCTGAAGCTCTGCGCAGACAGCTTGATCAGATCAAACACCGCATCATTGTGCCGGCAGACTACGACGGAGAGATTCTCGAAACGATAAATGTTGTTTTCGATTGTGAGCAGGCCTGTCTTGGTTATGGACCCGGCAAAGGTAAAGCAATATTGCGAGTATCTCAAGGGGACTTAGGAAGGCTGGCAAACTGTGTTATAGCGCTTTTAAATCGTTACGCCGATGTTTCAATCAAGCATCCTGATATGCTGAAATACACCCAGGAGGATTTTCAATTATATAAGCAGCAACTACATGAAGTAGGAGAATGGTTATTAAGCAAAGGATCTTCCTGGTCTGATTTTCATGTAGATGTCTTGATGAAACGATTTGGGTTGAATGGCATAAATGAATGTGGCGCAGGAGACAAAAGCCTGGCAGTGGGTCCTGATGGTAGTCTGTATTTCTGCCCAGCTGCATTTCGCAGTGGATATGATCCGTGTGGACATATATCCGAAGGAGTGGATATAGCAAACAGGCACCTCTTCACGAGAGAATATGCCCTGCCTTGTCGCGATAAATGCGATGCTTTGCATTGTTCTCGATGTGTTTTTTGGAATAAGCTCGCAACCTTTGAGTTTTGTGTTCCTGCAGAGAATGTCTGTAAGCTTGCACATATTGAGTTAGAAGCTCAGTCCTGGCTGGGGAATGAGGCAGTCGAGCGAAAGATTTGGAGTGAGGAGGAATGGGAAATTCCGGCAGCACCTGTTATCAACGATCCCTTCAATCTCGTGAAGGATGAGGAACACACTCCTGAAAATGTATGGAAACGTCTATCAATATTTACCGGACGCCCTGAGGATCTTTCGCCGTCAATGATGCTCGATATCATTTGTAATCTCAAGGCCAGGCTTGATGCGATTAATTCATGCCTTGAGTCCGGATATATCATTCCGTCTGATTTAATCATGAATAATGTATTACTCTTTCTTCACCGAAAGACGGTAGAGACATACAAGAATGTTATTTTTAAGGAAGGTTGTCCTACTGTATTTGAGACTGAGATGTTGATGCATCATGCGGTGGAAGTTTTGGCCGAAAATCGTTCCTGATAATCAATATGGCGAGACATTATTAAGGAGGCAGGTACCAATCGATAGGTTTATTTTTACTGGGAAAGTGATTTTATTTAAAAATAAAAGCAAATTTCTATGATTTCTTAGCAGAAATCAAAATTTTTACCAGTATCGATAATAACAGGAATCGATGTGTGAAAGGATAAATTATGTTCAGATACAGACCATCGACGCATGTAATGCGCGTTGTATTATGTGCCCCCATAAGAGCATCGAGCACACTGGAAAGGCTATTGATGACGATCTGTTCATACGCATTGTGGACCAAATCGCCGAGCAGGTGGGCACCGGTTTGGTTTCCGAAATGGTAAAGGTCGACCTTTTCTTCCAGAATGAACCTCTAATAGACCGAAAGCTGTTCGAGCGGGCACGCTACGTACGTGAAAAGCTGCCTCTGTCTTATCTCATCTGCTTTACCAATGGACTGCTTTTGCCAAAGCTCAAGCAACAGATTATCGATTCTGACTTTAATAAACTCTATTTCTCCCTCTATGGTTATGACGTCCAATCATTCAACAGGTTGACCGGACTTAAGATTAGCCAGGACAAGTTCATGGAAATGATCGCTGCCATGCTTGAAATCGAGCGTTCGGGCAGATTGAGAACCATTATCTCTCCGTCCTGGCGCCACGTTAATGGGCGCATGGTGTTATTCGACTATTCATCACGAGCAGGGTTCTACAGCAAAAAAATTCTGCACAGTCAGATAAGAGGCTGCACGCGAGCCCGAGCTTATAATTGGCTGCACTTTCACGCTGATGGCGAGATGGTTCTTTGTTGTATGGACTGGCAAAAAGAAACTGTGTTCGGTGACATCAAGCAGCAATCGTTGGGTGAAATCCTCAACTCCGAATCCTACCGGAAACTTCTGCTTCAGGTTAGGGGCAATGTCGAATCAAAGCGGGGTTTTATCTGCAAGCGTTGTGAGTGGGCGGTGGTCGAGCCGAGGTTAGCTCACAGCGACACTGGTAACTCAGAGCGGGACTTAATCTGTAATGCCAATGGATAGACCGGAGCCAATGGTTAGCATGGACGAAAAGACGTTGATTTTAGCAAGCGCCAGTCAACACTGCGAAAATCTATTAATAGAGTGGCTGGCAAGTCTCAGGACACTCGGTAACTATCACGGCAAAGTGATGGTTCTTGACTACGGGATCGGCAATCGAGTGAAAATGCCGGTGACGAAACTCAGCGCTCAGCTTTATCCCTGCAAGAAACCAAATCCAGAGAAAATCATCGTCAACTACCGTTTTGTTGATATGCTGCCAATCATCGAGCAGTATCGGCAGCACAAAATCGTTACTTTCGATGCAGATATCGGGTTTACGAGCGATATTGGTGAGCTATTCAATGAAATCGATGAGGTGCCCGGCTGCCTTTATTCGGTGGAGTGTCGATCAAAACTTTTCAATGAGGGACGCGGGCCACGGGGCTCAAAACTTTGAAACAGAACGCAGCCAAAGTCGACCAGGTGATCAGACATTGTAAGGGGAATATCAACGGCGGTTTTGTAGCTGCGAGGTATCAATCCTTCGTCGACAAGCTAATTGCGATGCGGACCGCCTTCGCTAATGGGTGGGATCTCAATGGTCGGGGGTGGTTAATCAACACGTGCTCAATGTGCTTTTCGATTTTGACCGCGACCGTGCGAATGGCAATCGTTGGAACTGCACCATCAGGGAGGCAATAAAGAAGGACGGCGAGTTCTATCACAGGAAGAACAGCGACATGTTGCTTCAGAACGGGCGCTGGATTCTCGACAAAAGGAAAAGGATACATGTGGAAAAGGTGGTCGGGGTTCATCTTGTCGGCCCAAAAAAGACAGAACGTTTCAGTAAATTCCATCCGGGACTTTTTCTTCGTACCATTTCCTGAGCGGTTTTACGTAAATCTTTTTTATAAGTTTCATATGCCAATGACAGAGCGCTCTCAGGATGCTGTTGTAGTTCTTTGAGAGCATCATCAACAACAGAAGCGAGTGATGCCATAATGAGCACTTTAGGTTAGTAAGAAAAAGTGGGAATAAAGCATATATGAATACGGTGAACGTTAAAGAAATATGCATCGGGTCGGGGCATCCCTTAACTCTCATTGCCGGACCTTGTGTAATTGAAAATGAATCGGATACGATCAGCATAGCTGAGGAGATATGCGGCATTTCAGAACTTTTAGGTGTGCCGTTCATTTTTAAAGCTTCCTATGAAAAGGACAATAGAAGTTCAGCAGATTATTACCGCGGACCTGGTTTGGACATCGGCCTTCGTATTTTGGAACGGGTTAAGAAAGATGTTGGGGTACCGGTCCTCTCCGATGTACACAGGGAGACGGATGTTAAGGCGGCCGCGTCGGTACTTGATGTATTGCAGGTCCCTGCGTTCTTATGCCAACAAACAAGCCTGTTGCTGGCAATGGGAAAAACAGGCAAACCACTTAATATTAAGAAGGGTCAGTTTCTTTCGCCCTATACTATGAAATGCCCGGTCGAGAAAGTACTGAGCACCGGCAATCACCAGATACTACTTACCGAAAGGGGGACAACATTTGGGTATGATCGTCTTGTCTCCGATATCTGTTCCGTTCCGATAATGCAGAACTTAGGATTTCCCGTAGCCTTCGACGCAACGCATATTGTCCGATGTTATGGAACACCAAGTTCCCGTCCGGAAGGCGGAAAACCACAGTTCATCGACCCTCTTGCTCGCGCTGGGGTTGCTGCCGGCTGTGACGCGATTTTTATTGAAACACATCCCGATCCAATGAATGCACTATGTGATGCATCAAGTATGCTGCCCATCAAACAGTTGAAATACCTTCTTGAGATTATTTTACCGTTAAGCAGGATTGTTAGAAAAAATGAATGACTCATCGATTGCTAATATAAAGCTCTTGCTTATGGATGTAGATGGAGTTCTGACAAAGGGCGATATTATCTACGGTTCGGGGCAAATGGAGATTAAGGTGTTCAACATACAGGATGGTATGGGCATTACGCTTGCAAAAGCTGCGGGACTGCAAGTCGGAGTCATTACCGGTAGAACATGCGAAGCTGTACAACGACGATGTTCGGAACTGGGGTTTGATATCATCCTTCAGGACTGCCCTGACAAAATGGAGGGATACCAAGCCATAAGACGAAAATTCGGATATGCTGATGACGAAATTGCCTATATCGGCGATGACATCCAGGATTTACCTGTTTTACAACGTGTTGGAATTCCCCTATGTGTCGGCAACGGTGTAGACGAAGTGAAAAAACTCTGTGTTTTTGTGGCTACGCAACACGGTGGTAAAGGTGCCGTACGGGAGATCATCGACTGGATATTGAATTGTCAAAATAGCAAGATAGACGCAGTTAAGAACGTACTCAAACAGACACGAAATGTCAGTGTCCCAAATTTATAGCAGTTTTAGATAGAAAGGAGTTGATTTGTATGGATTTTTATATAGATAGTGCCGATCTTGATGTAATAAAAGAACATTCAACACTCTCACTTTTTTCAGGAGTAACCACCACACCAACATTCTTTTTTCGTCAGAAAGTCACTGACAGTGAATCACATATCAGACGCATCATAGAAACTATAGATGGTTTTCTCCATATTGAAGCGATGGGATCCAGTTGTGATGAGATAGTAGAGCATGCCCGTCGGAACTTCCAAATAAGTAGCAGGGTCGTTTCAAAAATACCTATCAGTAAGCAGGCTCTAAAAGCCGTTCGAATATTAAAGAATGAAGGTATTCGATGCAATGTGCACTTGATATTTTCAGTCAGTCAGGCTGTCCTCGCCGCTGAAGCCGGCGCAGATTTTGTTTGTCCGCTAATCGGCAGACTGAATGATATTGGCGGTAAAGGCTTGCAGATGATAAAGAATATTGTTTCAGTCATTAAGGGCTACGGTTATTCAACGAAAATAATGGCGTCCAGTATTAGGAGTCATGAGGATGTGACCGAGTGTTTCCTTTGCGGAGTGGATGCTATCACATTACCGCCAAAAATGATTGAATTGATGTTCTCGCATCCCCTTACCGAAGTTGGGGTCGAGCAGTTCTATAATGATATGGTAATAAATGGTCACGTTGAGGAAGTAATGAGACAGGGATTAGATATGCCGATTCTTGATACACAGTGTACGTTGCTTGATGCCCTTATCGTAATGACGGAAAAAAAGATTGGATTTGGCATCATTGTTGGTACCAACAAAGCATTGGCAGGGATTGTAACGGATGGCGATATAAGAAGATATCTCCAAGATACCAGCCATAATGTAAATAATCTAATCAGTGATGTCATGAATAGATCTCCAGAGACTGCTGATGCTGCTATGCCTTTATGTTGTGTTCTTGAACAGATGGCGCGAAAACGTATCACTGAGATAGTCATAACCGATAATGATGCGCGACCTATCGGCTTTCTTAATCTACATGACCTGTTGCATCTCAAAATGCCAATTGGAAATCGTGAAAACGATGCTATAAACATCGGGAAGTTTGGAGTGGTTACGCCAGACTTAAAGGTGCATGCAGTTTAAGGCAAATGAGACGACCCGCATTTGTATTGGATTTGATCTTTCTGAAAAACACGAATTGAGACAGGAAATGCATGTTTACTCAAACAAATGAAATAAGAATAGAGACGTCAACGATATGTAATTATCGTTGCCTAATGTGTGCGCGGGACACGTTCCGTCGAAAACAGGAAATAATGTCGAATTCACTTTTCGATAGTATCGTTGCCAAAACAAAACGTGAATTGCCACATATCCGCATTGCAACGGTGTCGGGATTCGGCGAGTTCTCAACTGATCCTCAGTGGCGGCATAAGATTCTGACCGCCAGCGATAAATTTGAGAAGTTACATATGGTAACAAATATGTCCTTACTCAGCAAAGAAGATATATTATTCCTTCTTGATCATGTATCTGACATTCGCATCAGTACGTATGGGCTTGATCAGGCAACCTACGAGGTTGTTCATAATCCCCCTCCTTCAATTACATATCAGATGATTTATGAATCCATCCACTTTCTTATTCAGAAAAAAAGCTCTCATCAACGTGTTATTCTTAACTACATTGAAATTGATGCTAACCACCATCAGACCGCAGACTGGATTTCCTATTGGGAAAAAAAGGTGGATCTCATCGAGGTATGGAAACCACACAATTGGATAGACAGTAAATGCTATCGTGATCTCAGTACGCAACGACTCCCTACATGCGGCAGGCCTTTTAACGGACCGATTCAGGTACAGGTCGATGGTACGGTCAATGTCTGTTGTTTTGACTACAATGGAGAGATGCTTATCGGTGACCTGCGATCCGAATCGTTCACGAAGATTTTTAATGGTGATCGTATGGAATATATTCAAAAGCTGCACGCCGGCAGCAATGCCGACCAATTGCCTTTGTGCAGGATCTGCGATCAACGCAACAGTTATGAATCCAAAGCCACAAACGCCATTTATAATTCACGGTTTCCAATTGATGAACGCATTCACGCCACATCAACGGAATACGATTCACTTATCGATAACCATCAGAGGTATTTGGAAGTATGAATTTGAAGGAAAAAATGGTCTGGGACTTATCGCTCGATGAAATCGAGTACGCTTACCGAAATCTGCATATGAACCATTATGTCTACGCAGCCCTGAAAACCTACTACACGAGTTCTCCACCACTCAACCGGTCTGTTTCTCTTCGATCAAACACGATTCCTCCATACCTTCGATCACCTTTTGAAAAACTTCTGGAATTTTCACGCTACATCGGTAAATACGACCCGTCATTTGTTCGGGCCAGCATCACTTATCATACCTATATCCTGTATTCCATGCTCGACCTGGTACAATTAGAAAATATATCATTGGTAGCTCAACTATTGGCTGCATGCGCCTATCTTTCAATAGTCTCGGAAAAAAATGACAACCTGCCGCTATGGAACAAAAAGGTAGTAAGGAACAAAACTAAAAACATTAGCGCAATCATAGAGAAACTGCTTGAGCCTGTAATTGATATCGAAGAGGTTGGCATGATGCCACTGTTCGGTGATGACGACGATGAAAAAATGTCCCCTGGTGATTTATTTAATATTTTCCGTTTTACACCAAGGGCTATTTTTAGCCTCATTGTATTCATGGAAAACGGCGAAGATCCTCAACTGATCGAACGGGCATTGCTAAATACGGAACGTGCAATGCGCAAATATGAACGTGACAATGGACATTCAAGCACAAGCAGTATAAAGATTCGACATCCGGGACAATTAAGGTACCGTAATACTATTTATCTCTACGGCGGCATGTTTTTCGAAAAGCAAGGGATGTATGATCGTGCTCTTGATTGGTATCTCAAGGATATTGACGATTCAGAGCTGCCGGACACGTCATTTGGATTTTTCCTGACTGACATGAAAACAACTGAGAGGCTCATTTCAGCATATCCTCTAATAACCGACAAAGAGATAAAAAGCAATCTCAAAGATATCATTCACCGATGTCTTCTTCAGATTGCTAAAAGTGCCACTAGACATAGCCTTACTATTTTAGATTTTCTCAAGTCACACCCATCGACTGATTTGCGAAACGAATCTCTTTACTTGAAAGGTAAACGTATGTTGTATGCCGGGGAAGCAAGTCGGGAAGTGTATTTTATTTCGCTGCTTTATAACAAGTTTATTCTTGGAACTGATTACCAAAATATTGATTATGCCCGGTTCTTCAAGTATTAGCCGGATTCTGACAAAATCGCAGGTTTGTCAAGTAAAAGCCAACTTGGATCAGGTGAATAAATGGAAGAAAATGTCGAGAAGCAGAGCTTCTAATAATAAGTATATTAATTTACAGGGATAAACATGATAATAAAATCTGAGGAATATAATAGAGATATTGCATTTCTTAAAGATAACAGAGTTCTAACAAAAACTTCCATCAGCTCGTATTTAAGGAGCTTGTATGCGTTTGTCTGTAACACAGGATGTATTTACTAAAAACAACCATAACTTTGTTAAATAGCAGGACCGAGACCAATGGTTAGCAAGGACGAAAAGACGCTGATTTTTACAATTGCCAGCCAACACTGTGAAGAACTATTCATCGAGTGGCTGGTCAGTCTTAGGACACTCGGAAACTATCACGGCAAGGTGATGGCTCTTGATTACGGGATCGGCAATCGAGCGAAATTGCTGGCGACGAAACTCGGCGCTAAGCTTTATCGCTGCAAGATGCCAATTATAGAGCGTACCATCGTCGACTACCGTTTTGTTGATATGCTGCCAATCATCGAGCAGCATTATCGGCAGTACAAACTCGCTCATTTCGACGCGGATATCTGGTTTACGAGCGAGATTAGTGAGCTATTCAATGAGCTCAATGATGTGCCCGGCTGCCTCTACTCGATAGAATGTCGTTCAGAACTTCCTCATGGTTTCCGCGGGCCGCAGGACTCACAAACTTTGAAGCGGAACAAAGCCAGGGTTGACCAGTTGGTCAGACATTGTAAGGGGCATATCAACGGTGGTTTTGTCGCCGGGCGGTATCAACCCTTCGTCGACAAGCTAATTGCGATGCGGACCGCCTTCGATAATGGGTGGGTTATCGGTCGGGTTAATCAATACTTAATCAATGTGCTTTTTGATTTTGACCGTGACCGTGCGAATGGCAATCGTTGGAACTGCAGCATCAGGGAGGCAATAAAGAAGGGCGGCGAGTTCTTTCACATAAAGAACAGCAAGATGTTGTTTCAAAACGGGCGCTGGATTCTCGATAAGATCCATGTAGAAAAGGTGGTTGGACTTCATCTTAATACCGGCAGAAGAAAGAAAATCGGCGCCAGCATAGAAAAGACAGAACGTTTCAGAAAGTTCCATCGGGAACTTTTTCATCGTACCATTTCCGATATCGAAAACCGTCAGATTAACTTAGAAGCATGAATTTGATAGACAAGAAAGTTTGGATTTTATCGCTCAACGAAATCGAGTACACTTAACGAAATCTGCACATGAACCCTTATATTTATGCTGTCTTAAAGACCTTCCACTGTGATCGACTAGGATGATCCATCCTATGTTCTGGCCGGCATCACTTCTTATACCTATAACCTCCAGGCTGACTCTACCAAGTACAATTGGAAGATGTCACAATAGTGGTTCAGTATAGGATGTTTGGAAAACAGGGACGACCCTCAATTTATCGAACAGGCATTGTTGCAAGTGGAACAGACAATGTGTCCATATAAGCATGACCACGAATAATAGGATCCAAGCATTCCGATAAGAGTTCTTAACCCCACCGAATAAGGTACTGTAAAACTCTTTATTTATACAATGGAATGTTCTTCGAAAAACGGAACAGATCGAACAAAAAACGTTTTTTTAAGAAAGGAGCAAGTATGAAGAAAAACCAAGTATCGTTTGTGTCAGGAAGTATTATTTGTGTTAAGTAGTTAATTACTGAAAATGAGGCGTTTATATGGGTTTTTCATGGCCCAATGTAAAGGAGATTATCATGGAAAAAGAAAACGAAAAAGTAACCCGGCGTAAATTTCTTGAAGAATCCTCAAAGAAAGCGCTTGCGGGAACGGCTGCTGCCTTTTTGGGTCTCGGCATGATTAAGCCGAAATCCGCGCAGGCGGCCGGCTGTTGGTATTGCGTATTGGGGTGTAGCGGTGGATGTGCGAGTTCTTGTAATTTTTCTTGTTCTGGCACCTGTGTGGGCTCTTGTGGTGGCTGTACAGGCTGTTCAAACAATTGTACGTCCGCTTGTACAGACACATGTGAGACCGTTTGTAATACCTCCGGCAGAAGTGTTAGTGCCGCTGAAGCAGCATGTGGCACTCCAGTGTCAGAGCGAGAGGCTTCGACCCGGCATGTCACTGTATGAAGTCCGGTTAGTTAAGCACTGACTCGCCTCATACACGGTGTAGCTGTTTCATACCTTTGTGACTATCTGAGATTGCCGTGCCGGTTTGCCCCTGAGGGGCAAGCTCCTGGCAATTGCGAAGAGGCCGTATCACGGCTGATGCGGTAATCTCAGAGTCGTATTGTTGATAAAACAGTGTACTAAGTGTACTAATTTTTCCGGGATTCATGGTCAGACCACGCGAGGAGGAGAATCGTGATAAACATTATTACTTATTAGGAAACATAATATATGGAAGGGCAATCCAACAACAAGGATGCGGGAACCGTAGTTTTGATGCTGGACGATAAATGTTTACCGCCGTGTTATTGCTTTGAAACGGATAGCCGTAAAGTACTCTCAATATCCCCGGAGATACTGGACGAGGTATTGGAGTGGGTATCACAGTTCAAGCCGTCACCTCCAGGTATGATGTACATGGTAGGTGCCCCGCAAGAGCTGGATGAAGAAGTACAAAAGCTGCTGGAAGATGTAGCGGGCAGTGTGATCTGTGCGCCTATGCAAACAGCCGAACAGGAGAAGGCCGGCCTACCTTTCTCTAATACACAGATGGTTGTCTTTCCAAGTCTGGCGGATTTCGAGAAAGATAATAGAATTGTCCGGGGGCGTTCATGCGTTGTCCACATTGGCTGCGAAGAAATCTCAAGATGGTCCGAAGTCTTAAAGGCTCAAGGGACAAATATTGATGGACCAAGACTGCGATTTCGACCGAGAAATTTGCATCTATGGGATCGGTCCCATTTAAAAGTCTACAGAAACCAGCTTATGGAACTCAAGGTACTTAAATATCGCCTCCATAAAGCAGGTGTTTCAGTTGGCTGGGAACTTAGTTCTTTTCGCCTGTGCCCAGCTATGAGAACTCTGATTACGATAGGTCCGGATGGTCTATGCTATCCGTGTCCGACGTTTTATTATGCCGGGCAAACCAATGGTCTTGGTGCAATAAAGACCTTAACCAGTGACAGAGTATTCTCGCAGAGTTCAGAGCAAACATGCCGGTTATGTCAATCGGAGCACTGTGAGGCATGCTTATTCTGGGAGTCGGGCCATGCGACTGGAGAGGTTACTGTCTGTGATTTGCCTACAGGTATGGATGGAGATACGTCGTGGGAGGAAGTAATCCGGGACAAGGATCGTTCAGGATATAGCTGGCTTAAAAGAATATTCATGAAGAAAAAAAAATGGGCATTTCGCTATAGACGGCTTAAAAACAAATTCGTGATGAAGAAAAAAAAATGGTCATTAAGCCCAAGTAACACCAAATCAAAGTATTATCGACTGATTCGATCTAAGTTCGTTTTAAAATGGACAAAGCCCCCGGCTTCATTCATGAACAGCCCGCTTATCTTGCATAGCAGCCAATTAGAATCGTGTGTTCGCAATGGCTTACCGGAAATACATGAATACGAGAATGTGTTCTTTGTCCCTGGTTTACACGCTGTATATTACGACAATGGAGAATTAGTCCGTTCGTCGACCTCAAAAAAAGGTATAAGTCAGAATCGTAAACAGCCATCCTTTATTGATATTCAACAAGTGAAACATTCGGCAGTTATCGACAAAGCCTTGTTTGGTGGAGCAATTTTACAACATTTCGGTCACTTTCTGTTAGAGTCTTTGTCAAGGCTGTGGCCTTTAGCTGTATCGGGTATGGCCAAAGAAGTGTTTGAATGTGATGTTTTGTATTGGGCTCCTAATTATAAAACGGGAACTATAACGTACTTAGACACAAAAGTGGGACGAACGATTTTCGAAAGCTTAAACATTAAGCCAAATATTCGTTTATTAAACCAGCCTGTGTTGATTCATAAACTGATAATTCCAAACCAGGCAGTAATATTGGATTCAGAGATATATCCCATTTTTCGCACATTATTAAAAACCGCCGGAGATCGAATTATTCGTATGTACAGACAATCAAGGAAAGACGAATACAAAGATAAGGTATATTTATCAAGGTCTAATTTACCTTTCCCAAAAAGAATTTGTGTAAATGAAAAAAGATTAGAAGACATATTGAAGGACCATGGCTTCGGTATTTTTCACCCCCAGGAAATGTCACTTGCGGATCAGATTGGTCTATTGAATAGCGCAGAGATTATCGTTGGAGCTGATGGATCAGCATTTCATACAATGTTGTTTTCCGAAATATCAGGAAAGACAATTCTATATCTGACGCATCGCGAGCCTGAAAGGACGTATATTGAAATTGATCGAATATGTGGGGTTGATACAAAATATATCAGATGCATGTATCCTCATCCATTATGCATTAAATACCGAAGAAATAAAGATACAATTATAGATATACCAAAAGCCTGTCAAGGTATTATGCAATATATTTAAGTCGTAATACCTTACAAATGATAACATCGAATTCTGTGATATCTAAAATATATTTAAGCATAGATTTTGTTATTAGGAGAGGTTCCGCTCTAACACTCAAAATATAAGTTTCTTTATAACACAGCATACCATTATGGGAAAAAACATATGCTGCTTTTTGATACCCAGCCTTAAACTTTGAATATGTAGGGTGTACTCCAAAAAGCCAGTCGATCTCTATATGTAGCTCAAAAGAAATATGAATCGGACGAGATGTAACTTAAATTTTATTAGGAGTTAGCTCATGACAGAATTATTTAGTTATATGCTTGGGATGTGGACGCCAGGCCCCATTGAATTCATTATCATCGGCATTATTGCGTTGTTGATTTTTGGTAAAAGACTACCAGAAATGGCTCGTGGTTTGGGAGCGAGTTTTAAAGAATTTAAAAAAGGTGTTAAAGAAGCCAATAATGCGAAAGAAGATATTGTTAGTGAGGTCAAAAACGCTGCCGGATTGAATGAACAGGAAGATAGTATAGGTTAAGAATCGCATTCGAGCAACGTTAAAATCGCAGGGTTACCGCAGGCCTGCGGAAAAAAACGGCTGGTGGAAAAGGTCCAACCGGTTGTTGTGGATGAGAAGTATTTGCGAACAATGTATTGGGATATGTGATTTGTGGGATATGCTTCTTTGTAATTTGCTTGATGAACTTGAGCTTTTGGAAGGTCAGCTTTAACGTATTACGCAATATCTTGATACTAAGAGCCTATATCAGAATGAACAGAAACAGCGTTTTTAGTACTGATATTAAGCATTATATCTCTTTTTGTTAGAGGCTTTAAGTCTGCGGGCAGGCTTTTGATGACTATAACTGGGGTTGGGCCAAGAACGGCAGAGGCCATTGGCATATACGGATGATATTGCAAGATTTGGTAACTGTAAGCAGTATGCAGTTATTTTGGATTAACGCCCAAACTTGACGAAAGCGGCAGTTGGGGGCGGATTGGCCATATAAGCAAACGTGGTCCAGGTGTTGTGAGGTGGGTATTGAGCGAGAGCAGTTGGAAGGTTATTCGTCACAGTAAGGGCTTGCGGTCTTGTTATAAGGGGGTGATAGGCGAACAAAAGGGGCAATGAAGAAGATAAAGATAGTAGCCGTGGCCAGTAAGTATTATACGAGCGATGCTATTAAGCGGTGAGTTGTTTAATGAGGAACTGGCTAATAAAGTTGATGAACTGACAGGGTGCAGCTTAGAGATATTCAGGTTGGCGGGATAATCGAAAGGGTCCTGGTAATTGGGAAATGTTGAGTCCGCCAGTGACGGAGAACACGTCCCGGAGAATAGGAGCTTTCGGCCGTATTAAGTTTGATGTGCCGCTTTTTGGTGAGCACGAATAGGAGTTTGGACAGCCAGCTTGGTTAAAATCCCGCCGTATTTTTTGCTCCTCGCATCCTCAGATTTGGACATCTCTGAATGTGAATCATATACGTGAAAAAAAGACAACTGGATTGAAAGTTTAAGACAAAGTGAAAGTTTTAGCTTGTATTCCTGCTCGTTACGGCTCGACCAGATTCCCCGCTAAAGTTCTTGCTAAAGATACCGGCAAATTCCTCATCCAGCACACCTACGAACGGGCTCTCCTTGCTAAAACAGTCGACAAAATCATGATAGCAACCGACAGCGAAGAGATACTGCAGGCCTGTGAGAGTTTCGGCGCCACTTGCGTTATGACCTCAATTGACCATCAAAGCGGCACCGACCGGATAGCCGAAGCTGTGGCTGATATTGATGTGGAAATTATTGTGAACTTACAAGCCGATGAGCCGGAGATTGACCCGGTGAATATCGATTATCTGGCAAAGCTGTTACTGGACAAGCCCTATTACCCAATGGCTACATTAGTTGCTGAGTTTCAAACAGAAGAGAAAATCAGCGATCCTAATATAGTAAAAGTCATAACTGATTCTAACAACAATGCGATTTATTTTTCGCGTTCTGTTATTCCCTTCGATAGAGAAGCCGGCGGTGTGGGGAAAGTGGATGGTTTCCTGCGGCATTTGGGGATTTATGCTTACACAAAAGATTTTCTGCTCAAAATTACCTCCCTGCCGCAAACAAGTTTGGAAAAAACAGAAAAGCTTGAACAGTTGCGGGTGATTGAAAATGGCTTTGCAATACTTGTTGGTAAAGTAAAACACACCTGTGACGGTATAGACACACCGCAGCAATACGCTGAGTTTGTAAAAAGATACAACAAAAACATAACAGAGTCGCGCCCATAAGTATTATTACCAGGGGAAAGTTATTAAATGGCAAGCCTCAAACCAAAAGAGGAAATTAGGGAGTTTGATATCCCTATGAGTCTTGAAGATCACATAGAGGAGCTCAGGAAAAGAGTTATATACATCCTGTTGGGCACCATAATCACTGTAATTGTTTGCCTATTCATCAGCCCCAGGCTGATATCTTATATAAGAGAATTATATGTCTCTATAATGGTTTCCGAGGGATTAGAGCCTCGTTTACAAATACTCGCTCCGTCGGATGGTTTTGTTACGTATATAAAGATAGCCGCATTTGCCGGCGTTGTTTTAGCTGCGCCCTGGATTTTTTATCATCTATGGCAATACATAGCTACAGGTTTATATCCGAAGGAAAAGCGTTTTGTTAATATTGCTGCTCCCATATCAGCTTTTCTGTTTGTTTCCGGAGCCTTTTTTTTTCTTGAAGTGGTCGCACCGTTTACATTGCAATTTTTCATAGTATTCAACAAAAAAGCTCTCGGTGCGGAATCGTCATTTACCTTTCAAAAGTATGTATCTTTCATAACACAGATGATACTTATTTTTGGATTTGCCTTCCAAACTCCAAGTGCTATCTTCTTTCTCAACAAATCAGGACTGGTTTCATTGGAGAGATTGACCAAATTGCGAAAATATGTCTTTTTGGCAGTTTTTGTCATAGCAGCAATTATTACTCCTCCCGATTTTGTTTCTCAAGTGACGCTGGCAGTTCCACTCTATTTGTTATTTGAGTTAGGTATACTACTGAGTCAATTTACAAATCGACATTGACGCACTCCGTATAATCTTTAATTCAGCCTTATAAAGTTAGAAGCCATTCGATAATTCATCGGCTGAGTCGTGATGTAAACATTGATATGGATCTGCTGATTGCGAGGGCTTTAGAGCTTATCGACCACAAAGACGTGAGAAGGAAAATGGGGCAAAACGGCTGGGAAAAAGTGGAAAGGACCTATTCGGTCAAGACGGAGATTTTGCGATTTCAAGCCCTGTGGCAAGAATTAGATGAGATCGCCCAGAAGGATAAGAATGAGTATAGGGATATGGGCACGCTTCTGAACTACGATTATCCCAGACACTTTCGAAGCTATCCAACCCGTCTTGCAAAGTGTGTATCAGATCCTGCACTAATCAAAGTGCAAACAGAGGGTTCCCAGAAATACCAGGGAGTGACAGTATGAAGGATTTGCTCATGGAGTGCATTGGTAGAAGCTGCATTTGACGGGATACCGAGCGCTCCCGCGTATAAACAGAGAGGGTAACTGTGTTAAATTCCACGTATAACATAGGTTGTTCAGGCTTTACCGAGTGGTACTTGAACAGCGATAAGCCAATTCACGTGTGCCACTTCTGTCCCGATCTTCGTATAGGTGTGTAGACTCAACTGTTGGGCCGAAAAGGCTTGAATGTACAGACCGTAGACGAGAGGCTGGTGAGGATGCTGATGAGCAGGGAAACAACTGTATCCAGGTTAGAATAATCTTGAGAAAGGTAGAATATGAAGAATGTGATGGTTGCCAAATTTCAGCCGGGACAACAAAACTGTCCATTGACAAGACTTGAAACGTATATGAAGGCCCAGGTAGAAAACAGCCTGGAAGTAGGTTGGTCCCCAAAAGATATCATAGTTCTGACAAATTTTGATTTTGAGTTTATGGGAATAAAAGCGCGACGGATTTCATTTATCTACCCGTCTTTACTCTGTAGCAAGATCTTCGCCGTCTATGATTTATTCAAAAATGGTTATGTGAACGAAGAATTGTGGGTTCACGATCTGGATGCTTGGCAAAACTCGTGGTTCGATTGCCCTCAATTCAAGGATGTGGGGATATGTAAATACCTTAGGTCCACTTTCAACGGTGGGAGCGTGTTTTATAAACCAGAGGCAAAGGATATTGTGGCTATTTTGTCTTTCCTGCTGCGCAAAATAAAGGGAAGTGAAGAACCCACATTGAGCAGGGTATTGGAAGTAGCAGCGTATAAGCACAGAGTAACCATTTTAAATTCTACGTACAACTTAGGTTGTTGTAATTTTACCGAGCGGTACATAAAGAGTGATCAGCCAATTCGCGTATGTCACTTCCATCCCGAGGTTCCTAAAGGAGCTCAGATTCATCTGTTGGGTCGAAACAGTTTAAATACAAAGACCGTAGACAAGAGATTGGAGCGATTAATTCGAAGATACTTTAATGTGCCTTCAGCATTAGGCATTAAGGCGAAGGAGCCGTGAGAAGGTTAAACTCAAACAGCGGGGACATAACCCTGTGAATCCGAAAAGTAATACTGTTGAGAAGTGAAAGGAGAAAAAGAATGCAGAGAAAAAGAATGAGGAACGTCTGGGATGAATGGCACTGGGATTTATGGGACCCGGCCACAGAGCCTTTACCAAAAGAGCCCAAAACTTACAGGAAGATCTCATTTTGCACAGCCTGTATGAACCGTCTCCATGACCTGATGGTGACTCTCCCGGTCAACGTCCATCACAATCGAGACTATCCCAATGTGGAATTCGTGGTTGTAAACTACAACAGCCAGGATAAGCTGGATGAGTGGATGAAGGACTATATGATGCCCTACATCGAAGCCGGCCTCCTGGTTTACGTCCACACAACAGAGCCCGAGTTTTTTATGGCGTCTCATTCCCGGAATATATCTTTCAAAGTGGCGACCGGAGACATCGTGAACAATATCGATGCAGACAACTTCTCTGGCCGAGGCTTTGCAAAGACACTCAACCTTCTTGCCGAAATGAGACCTGAGAAAGCTGTCTTTACGAGGGCCAAGAGATTGACGCATGGTCGCCTCGGATTCTACAAGAAGGAATGGCTTGAACTCGGAGGCTACGATGAGGACCTCATGGGGTATGGTTCGGACGACCTCAACCTCTTCTATAGAGCTATGGCAACAGGCTGCAAGCTCATGAAGTGGGGCTACTGGGATCCCAGATTCTGTGAACGTATCTTTACTCCCTTCGAAGACAAGGATCGTTACATGGAGCACAAGAACTGGAAGCACACTGAGATTGTGAACAAGGAAATCACTTTTGACAATCTCGATCGCAAACAATTCGTGGCCAACCAGGGCCGGCAATGGGGCAAGGCAAAGTTAGTCAAAAACTTCAAGGAAGTGATCTACGTCTAAAGCCTCCGCCTGTAGTTTTTATGTGAACTACGTGCATACAGACAGAAAGAATCTGAAGTTCTGAAAATCCGTATAAGAGGAATGACCACGTCGATCTATCGCCAATTTGCTTCCTTGCCTTCTATGTAATTTTACACCGAAGATGACTATTATAATCTGATGTTCTACCACATTTCATCGTACGTCATATCTCATGAACCCCGCAAACGCCGCGGCAAAAAACACGACATTAAACAAAACGAGTATCCCCCAGTAAGGCAGTATTTCGTTTAATTTGTCTTTCAACGCCTCCTCTTTGAACGCAAAACGCGGCCGGTCGCTAACGTCTAAAAAAGACTCTTCCCCAAATGCCGGGTTCTTTTCTTTCGCATCTTGTATTTTCTTGTCCACATACGACTGCATCTGCTTTTCATATTCGTCTTTAGTCTGTTCCAAGTAATCCAAGCTTCGCAGGCCTGTACCTGTCAGATCTCTGGCAATATAAACAAAATTTGCAAAAGGTGAAATGCAGGCAAGGTTTTTTGCGAGCTTTGTCTGCACAGCAGCTTTTCTATGCAGGTCTTCATCAACCGGATTAGCCCCTCGGATACGTATAAGTTCTTGATTTGCCTTTCCAATCTCCTCACGGAATGCATCCATCATTGCCTTAAACTCAGGATCGGCTTCTGCTCGCTGCTGGGCTGCTTTTTCATGCTTAGGGCTGGCACCTCTACCCAAAAAAAGCCAGGCACCAATGCCTCCGAATTCCATTGATTCAAACTCAGAAAATAGTGTGCCATATTGGCTTTTTAATTTCTTTGCAGCTTCTTTCATAAGTTCCCGTGCTGCTTCAATAGAATGAATCTCAATTTCACGATTCCGCCTTTCAGTTTCTTTAATCGATGGAATACGACAAAGCTGGGCAGAGATGTAAACACATACATTGGGAATCACCAGAATCAGCAGTACCCAAAGGAAAAGACAATTCAGGATCGAAGTAGAAGAATATCTGGAAAATGTAGATACCATAAGCCCCAAAAGATAAAACAATGTAATGAAAGTAACAGAGGCTGCGGTTAACAAGGCAAGCTCCAGCCATGCTGAGCCATTCCATTGGATAGCCGGATTTACTGAAATATAAAGTACGCCGACCAGAAGCGCCAGGATAAACGGGATTAGCAGGCTGGCGGTGCCCCCGATAAATTTGCCAAAAAGAATTGTTGTTCTGGATATGGAATTGGATATTATCAATCTCAGCGTACCCCTCTGGCGCCCTCCTGTTATGGCATCGTGAGAAAATAGAATCGCCAGTAAACTCATAATAATCGTCACAATAAACAAGAAGTCAAAAGGGGGAAAGAGTATTGGTAGAGGATTATCATAAAAAGACTCCACATTCTCGTCGCCTGAAATGCCAATTATGAGCGGTCGAAACCTTTCCGGCGGCTTCTGTGGACGAAGCATCCCTAAAAGTCGATGGCGGTTAGCGTTAGCATAATTGTCCAGGATTTCATCCTGTAAGCTTTTCCTGGCGTTGTAATCCTTTATCTCTTGCTGGTAATCATGGGCCAAAATCATAATGCAGGCGATGGTGATAATGATGCACAAAACAAGACCAATCATAAACCGCAGATTGAGGATATTGTTCAAAAACTCTCTTGCAATAATTGTTTTTAACATCGATACTCTCCTTTGATTAAAATTATCGCACATCATACCTCAGGAAAGCCACATGCGCCCCTGTGAAAAAAAGTACGTTAAACAAAATTAGAATTAAGCAATTGCTCAGGCCTCCCTGGCCTAAAACCTCTATGATTGAACTGCGCTGATAACTAAAAATCGGATCATTGCCTTTTTCATTATCCCAATCTTCTAGTATATCTTTGTATTGTAATACTGCCCTTTTTAATTTGCGTTCTTCTGCCATACCAGTTCCCGCAATGTCGGTTGCCAGGAAGGTGAATGCAGCAGCCGGGGAAAATCGGGTGATGTTTTGAGAGACTGTTACCAGTCTATTGAAACGGTTGCTATAAACTTCGCCTAATTCATCGACTTCTGCCGCAAAGCGGCCGACAAGCACTTCCTCACGCTTATCGAAATCCTGTTGAGTTTTGGGAATCCTCTTGATCTCAAAAAGAGACTTAATCCGGTTGTACTCAGAACGATACTTATTCTGGATTTGTTCACGTTTTAGCTCAAGCTGCTGAGCGCTAGGAATCCGGACAAATTGACGGGCCAGAATGTTGCCAAGATTCGGAATGAGAAATACAAAAATAGCCCAGACAAACAAAGAAATGACCAAAGATGTAGAAGAACGATGTGTAAGGCAGGAAATCAACAAGCCTAAGGAGAAGAAAACGGCTAAATAGATCACACTGCTTAAGAGGAACAGCCCCAGCTTTAGAAAATTGTATGGATTCATATCTACCATAGGTGATAAGGTTGCGAGAATTGTACCCAAAAGTACGGCCAGGAAAAAAGGCAGGATAAAGCTTATAAATCCGCCGATCCATTTGCCAATAATCAGAATCGGCCTTTTCAGGCTGTTGCTTAGCGATTGCCGCAGTGTCCCTGTCTCTTTTTCGCCGGAAACCATATCGAAGGCAAACAGCATAGCGCAAAGAGACAGTATCACCTTGATGATATACAGCAGGTCCGGCACTGTGAAAAGCTTGAAAAGATTGTTCAGCGACTTCTGTTTTTTACTGTTGATCTCGATTCCTCCATAAAATTTTACTTCAAAGGAGCGGCATAGATTCTCGTCTAGGCCCTTGGTAAAGATAGACAACGGTGTGGGCCGAATAACTGCGCCAGACTCAGACTGTAAGATCTCATAATTCTCCAGGGCCAGACAGTAATCGCGATACATAACGAATATGCTGACGAGAATCAATATTGTGGAAAGAACAAATATTATCGAAAACTTGTAACTGAAAAGGTTATTAAGTATCTCTTTTCTGATTATTGACTTAAGCATGATTTCTTTCCTTTTAGCAACTTTCCTAACTCACATTTTAAGAGACTGGCCGTATTTGTAGAGCCTGCTATTATTCAACTTCCTATTCGCGCAACAATAGAGCAGGGAGGGCTTCTTTGGCATCGATACCAATAGTACCAAGAGCTTCATCAGTGCGATAGCGAACATCTTCATTTTCATCTTGAAGGGCCGAAACGGCTGCTTTAGCAACGGGATTTATCTCACCCGGTACCAGGCTATTTACAGAATCTCACTACAGGATTTGGGAATTATGAAAAACTCTGTTTACGACACAGTCTCGGCCGCCTGCATCTCGTGCATATAGATTTCCTCGAGGTCAGCGTGCTTGAAATCCTGCTTCTTTCGGACGGCAACCAGACGTCCCTGCTTCATAATGCCCACTCTGTCTGCTATAAGCTTGGCTCTGAATATATCGTGGGTAGTCATCAAGATAGCTTTGCCCTGCTCCTTTAATCGGCGCAGTTGAGCCAGGAATTCCTGGGCGCTTGTGGGGTCGAGCCCGCTCGTTGGCTCGTCCATCAGGATAGCCGGGGGGTCTTTCAGCAGTGCAATGGCAATACCAAGCTTTTGGCGCATACCCTTCGAGAAATGCTTGAGCCGCATCCTAAGCGCCTTCTCCGGCAGACCCACAGTGCGCATCACATCGTCATAATTCTTCTTTTTGAGTCCAGTTTTGCCGGCCAACTCTGCAAAGAACGCCAGATTCTGCCTTGCCGTGAACATCCCGTAAAGCTGCACATTCTCGGAGACATAAGATACATACTTTTTGGCTTTGAGGGGGAACTTGTTGCAGTCATGGCCGTTGATAAAGGCATGGCCGCTCGTCGGCGGGATAAAGTCCAGCAGGATATTGATTGTTGTAGTCTTGCCGGCACCATTTGCGCCCAGCAGGCAGAATATCTCGCCTTGCTCAACAGTGTAATTAACATGATCCAGGGCCAAAACACCGTCCTCATACCGTTTGGTCAATTCATTAATCTCAATCATTTCTTATCCTTTCATGTGAAAAGTTAATATTCTTCGAATTAAACAGTTCTTTTCTTATCGCACATCATATATTATGAATCCCGCAAACGCCGCCACAAAAAACACGACATTAAACAAAACGAGTATCCCCCAGTAAGGCAGTATTTCGTTTAATTTTTCTTTCAACGCTTCCTCTTTGAACGCAAAACGCGGCCGGTCGCTAACGTCTAACAAAGACTCTTCCTCAAGTGCCGGATTCTTTTCTCTCGCATCATCTATTTTCTTGCTCAAATACGGCCGTAACTGATTTTCATATTCGTCTTTAGTCTGTTCAAAGTAATCCAGGCTTCGCAGTCCTGTTCCTGTCAGACCTCTGGCAACATAAACAAAATTTGCAAAAGGTGAAATGCAGGCAAGGTTTTTCGCAAGCTTCGTTTGAGCGGCGGCTTTTGTCTCCAGGTCTTTGTCAAGCATATCAGATTCCTCTCGGACACGAATAAGTTCTTTCTGTGCCTTTTTCCCCTCCTCACGGAATGCATCCATCATGGCCTTAAATTCGGGATCGGCTTCTGCTCGCTGCTGGGCTGCTTTTTCATGCTCAGGGCCGGCATCTCTTTCAAGAACGAACCGGGTACCAATGCCTCCGAATTCCATTGATTCAAATTCAGAGAATAGTTTGCCATAAGAGCTTTTAAATTTCTTTACACTTTCTTTCATAAGTTCCCGTGCTACTTCAATAGAATGAATCTCAATTTCACGATTTTTCCTTTCAGTTTCTTTAATCGAAGGAATACGATAAAGCTGGGCGGAGATATAGGGGCATACATTGGGAATCACCAGAACCAGCAATATCCAAAGGAAAAGACAATTCAGGATCGAAGTAGTCGAATATCTGGAAAACGTAGATACCATAAGCCCCAGGAGATAAAACAACGTGATAAAAGTAATGGAAGCTGCGGTTAATAAGGCAAGTTCAGCCCATGCAGAACCATCCCATTGGATAGACGGATTTATGGAAATATAAAGTGCCCCGACCAGAAGTGATAAGATAAATGGTATTATCAGGCTGGTGGTGCCTCCGATAAACTTACCAAAAAGAATCTTTGTTCTGGATATGGAATTTGATATCACTAATCTCAACGTACCGCTCTGTCGTTCCCCGGCTATGGCATCGTGAGAAAATAAAATCGCCAGCAAGCTCATAATAATCGTTACAATAAATAGAAAATCCAGAGGAGGAAAAAGTATTGGCAGCGGATTATCATCAAAAAACCCCAAATTTTCATTGCCTGGAATGCCAATGATTAGCGGCCGAAACCGTTCAGGCGGCTTCTGTAGGCGAATCATCCGCCAAAGTCGAAAGAAGTTAGCTTTAGCATAATTGTCGAGGATTTTATCCTGTAGGTTTACCCTGATGTTGTAATCGGTCATCTCCTGCTGGTAATCATGGGCCAAAATCATAATGCAGGCGACGGTGACAATGATGCACAAAACAAGACCAATCATAAACCGCAAATTGAGGATATTGTTCAAAAACTCTCTTGCAATAATTGTTTTTAACATCGATATTCTCCTTCGATTAAATTATCGCACATCATATCTCAGGAAAGCCACATACGCCCCTGTGAGAAACAGTACGTTAAGCAAAATGAGAACTAAACAGTTACTCAGGCCTCCCTGGCCCAAAGCCCCTTTGACAGAACTTCGCTGATAACCAAAAGCTGGTTCTTTGCTCTCTTCATCCCTGTTCTCATCCGTATACCATTCAAGTAAGATGTCCCTGTATTGTTGAGCCGCCCTTTTCAACCTTCGTTCTTCTGCCATACCTGTTCCCATAATGTCGGTTGCCAGGAAGGTAAACGCAGCAGCCGGGGAAAATCGGGTGATGTTTTGAGAGACTGTTACCAGGCTATTGAAACGGTTGCGATAATCTTCGTCTAATTTATCGCCTTCTGCCACATAGCGGCGGAGAAGTGCTTTCTCACGCTCTTTGAAATCGGGTTGAGTTTTGAGAATCCGGTCATACTCAGAATTAAACTTATTCCGGATTTGTTCACGTTTTAGCTCAAGCTGCTGAGCCGTCGGAATCTGGACAAATTGGCGGGCCAGAATATTACCAAGGTTCGGAATGAGAAATACAAGAATAGTCCAGACAAACAAAGAAATGACCAAAGATGTGGAAGAACGATGTGTAAGGCACGAAATTAATAGTCCCAGGGAGAAGAAAACGGCTAAATAGATCACACCGCTTAGGATGAACAGTCCCAGCCTTGCCCAACCTTGGGCGTTTATATCTACCATAGGTGATAAGGTCACGAGAATCGTACCCAAGAGTACAGCCATGAAGAAAGGCAGGATAAAGCTGGTAAATCCGCCGAGCCATTTGCCAAAAATCAGAATCGGCCTTTTCAGGCTGTTGCTTAGCGATTGCCGCAGTGTCCCTGTCTCTTTTTCGCCCGAAACCATGTCGAAGGCAAACAGCATCGCACAAAGGGACAGTATGACCTTGATGATATACAGCAGGTCCGGCGCTGTGAAAAGCTTGAAAAGATTGTTCAGCGACTTCTGTTCTTCGCTGCTGATCTCGACTCCAACAGCCTCTAATTCCCAGGGGCGGCACAGATTCTCATCCAGGCCCTTTGCGAAAATGCCCAATGGTGTTGGCGGAATAACTGTAGCACTATTACCGGATTCCTTCCGCAGGATGTCATGATTGTCCAGGGCCAGGCAGTAATCGCGGTACATAACGAATATGCTGACGAGAATCAATATCGTCGAAAGAATAAATATTATCGAAAACTTATAACTGAAAAGGTTATTAAGTATCTCTTTTCTGATTATTGACTTAAGCATGATTTTCCTTCCTACATCTTTCCTGACTCGATAACTCCCTGTGGCTTGTCACATGGTAAAAAAAATGTATTTTTCCTTAAAACTAAACAGGCTACGGCCCCGACAGCAAACTTGAATGTCATCAGGTTCGGTAAAAACTCTTTTTTGGCAATTTTCCAAATCATAATTCTCCCCGGGCAGTTTGGGAATCAGGTTTCAGTAAGAGTTTTTTTCTCTGCTGGTCCTCGATTCCTGCTGACTTATCTTCTACTAAGCATTACTCCAAAGATGACAATCCCAAGAATTAAAATTACCAGACCGCCAACCAACAGTAACGTGGCCATAATGTTCGTTCGGGCACTTATCTTTACTGTTAGTCGTTTTTCGATGGCTTCTATTACCTCGCTGCCTGATTGGCCTCGGGCCTCGATCTGGGTCTCATATTCGCCTACTCCGACATCTGTTCCGGGCTGCAAGTGGATTTCTATCTGTTGTTTTTCGTTAGGCAGCAGTTGTCCGATGTTGTTAGGTTCCACCCGGGCTTCCCAGTCCAAAGGCGGTGTTATCTCCGGAATAATATTGAATAATGTAAGAGTTCCGTTATTATGCAGGTCGGCCCTGATACGGACATTCTGCTGCGGCTTTATTTCCTCAAGAAGATTGTTTATCAGAATCTCCAGCCGACCGGTCCCCCTGGGGATGAGGGTTAGATCCACTCTTGCAGCCTCGATTGCATCGAGTTCATTTGCAGGGATTATACCGGCTGCGTATTGACGTCTTAGCGTGTTGATTTTGTCAAGCTGAACGGATGTGGCTATCCACGCCTGAAAGTCGATTTTTTTATCGATCATACCGACATCGAGCTTTTGTGGGATTGAAACGTTCAAAATCAGGTTGTGTTCGCTGACTTCCTGGGTAAAACGAACACTTGTAATGCGAGAACCTCTTTCAACGAAATAACAGTTGATTTGCGGCGGCATATTGGTGAGCACCAATGAGAAATTATTTTCAGACGTCACGAGCATCTCGAGAACCAGGTCAAAACCGATTTCCGCACCGAGCTGGCCTTCAACTGAAAACTGCGATGCTACAACCCTTGGTTTCTCCTGCAGGGACTCCTTTTCGAGGAAAATATTTTCTGTTGCATCCTGGTCCAGATATTTTAATTTTACTCCCGCTTCCTGGACGTCGGTGAGCAGTACAAAATTAATTGTTTCTGTCTTGCCGTAAGGTAATATAGGTATGATATGTTCATAGGGTTTGCCAATGCTTGAGGAATTACTGATTATCGATACAATAATATTCTCGATATCAAGCAAGGCCTTTATCTGCTCAGGGCTTTGCCATTCTGATTGTAATTGTGATTCACTTCCACTCTCACTCTCAGTCAAACCTAATGCCGATTCGGCCAGTACCAGATTGGATGTGTTCTTTAGGACCAAATCGAGCATTCGCTCGCCTTTACTATTGCGGTACTTCTTGGCTTCCATAATGGAAATATTTGTCGCTTTGTCAAGAAAATTCAGCTTCGTTCTTTCAAGCGCGATTTTAGCCGTCTCTAGTTTCTGCTGGGCATCAGTATAGGGTGACAAGGCATCATTAAGTTCTATTTGGGAAATGTACTTTTTTTTGAAAAGCTCTAAAGAGTTTTCGTACTGACTTTTGTAGCGATCATGCTCTCCCTGAGCAGATTCCAAAGTAACCAGGGCTTGTCTGAGACTGAGCTCATTCAACATTCCCGTACGTGTCTTTGTTTTTTCTTCTGTTTCTTTGGTTGGCGCCTCAGATTGTTCCTGCTGTGCATATACGATACCAGCGAGAAATAAGGCACATACGATTGATACAACGTTTATGAAGTTTCTGATTCTGTTCATTTGAAGTACACTCCTACTTAAAATAACGTATCGCTAAACGTAAATCTTCCTGACGTGTTATCAAACTTACCTGCTCTATTAAAAATTGCTCTTGAGCAGTAAAAAACTTCCCACGAAAGGTTTCCAGCTCATCATCAGTGATTTTTCCGACATCCCGTAATTCTGTTTTTATTACAAAACGCTCATACGCGATATTTACATTTGTCTGGGCCAGTTCAACCTGGAATTCCTGCTCCGTTAGAAACTTGTAACTTTTTCGCACTGCCAGTTCAATTTCATCCTTTCGGTCTTCAAGGGCCGCTTTATAGCTGGCGAGTATTGCTCTGTACTGGATTCTTCTTCCCTCACGCGCCCTGCCTTCGGTAATTGGTATTCTTAACTGTAAGCCTGCGAACCACCCGGGATCACCTAAAGATAATTCATTGCCGAATAAACCGAGGTTTCGTGTATTTCTTTCTTTTAATCCCGGCAACTTCGGCTGGCCCTCTATATCCAGGCCCCAGGTATCATCTTCATTAACAAGGTCTGCACCAATTTTGCCGTTTTCTGTCTGATAGCCTCCACTCATGCGCAGGTCCGGTGCATATTCGAAACGTAATTGATCCAACAATCTTTGCCGCTCAGCTAACTCGGCTTCAAATAATGCCACATCACTGCTCTGGGCAAGGGCAAGACGAACCATTCCATCCATATCAAAATCATCGAGACCAAAACGGTCCATTTGACCCTCGAATTCCACCTGGTTGGCCCCGACAGGCAAGCCAATTAACCGTAATAACTCCATCTTGCGATTGAATCTCTCACGCTTGAGTGTAATTATCTCTTTCTCTTGGTCGAGCATATCCACTCTGGCTGTCAAAACATGAAATTTAGTACTCAGATTGTTCGCATCCATTCTCTTCTGCTTTATTTCGTACTGTCTCTGGAATTGATCGAGGAGTTTTTGTCGGGTGGCAATCTGTTGTTCTTTAAGCTTTACAAAAAAGAACGCTTCGCGAACCTGCGAAAATATCCTGGCAATTTTATCTTCGTAATCGAACAGTGCACGACGCTGCTCGTCACGCAGGCTCAAATCGAGTGGGTGGTCTTTGCCGAATTCAAGTATCCTCTGTGTTATTGTTGCGCTTATATTGTGAGTGTCATCAGTGACATTTCCGGTTCCCAAATTTCTAAAGTGCTCGTACTGGCTGATTAGCTCAATCGTTGGTAAAAACCTTGAATTGTTAACCAGCTTACTTCCACCGGCAACAAGTATTAGTTGGCGTGCCTGCTTGACTTCATTGTTGCTGATGAAAGCCAATCGCAGACATTCATCGAGGGTCAGAGTGCGTTTGTCTATCATCTTTCTGGGTGATACGCTTCGAGCCGGCCGTTCTCCGACCGCCCTTAAGTATGCCAGGGAGTCAGGCTCGTTAGGATCCATTTTGGTTTCCTCTTCAAGACGCTGTTCAACCTGCATAAGCGAAGGATCAAGCTTTTCAGCCGCAAAAACACTATTTTGAGCCGACTGTACCAAGCCCAATACGATTGCTGTCAGAAATAACACTTTGTAGGTTTGTTTCATTTCCATTTTATTCTCTCTCTGAATTTCATGTTTTCCCGGCACGCCGGGATATAACTTTGTTTTATTTCGTATTTCCCTATCACCTTACATCGTATCGTAAGAAAGACACAAAGGATGCTGCAAAGAAGACTGGTTGAATTCCAGTGTAGCAATGAGCCCCTTTCTGGAAGATAGATCGAGTTTGCTCAGATCTTTCGATCGCACACCATCGAGCTCCTTGACTGATTTTATTGGCTTGACCAAAGAGTCTCCATGCCCACGAGAAATTTTCTTTCTAACGGTGATCTCCGTGACAGTTCTTTTCTTCTCGTGGATTTCAAACTTGAGGCCCTCGTCTTCGTAAGTGAGAAAAGCCTTCCCCGCCACCTCTCTGATATGGAAGTTGTTGCCAAAGGCCTGTATGATTTTCTCCTCCGAGTCACCCACTCCCAACCCGTTGGCGAATTTGTATAAATGACTATACATGGCAATACTGTTGACTGAATCGTCATCGATCTCAAAGGCAATATCACCAAAGTACATGTAGTAACTTCTCGGAAGATTGTTAAGAGTATAGCTTTCTCCCTCCCAGATAATCGACTTTGGTTCCCCCAGCTTTTTCAACAACTCGTCTTTGCTCATGCCAAGCGTATAGTCACCAACTCCCAGCCCGGGCACGATTGTAATTATATTAGGCTCCTTAGGCTCGGAATGCCCACGAGAAATTTTCTTAACAACGCAGATCTCGATGACCGTCCTGTCCTTCTTGTGGATTTCAAACGTGAGTCCCTCGTCTTCGTAAGTGAGGGCAGCCTTCCCCGCTGCCTCTCTGAGACGGAAGTTGTTGCCGAAGGTTTGTTTGATTTTCTCCTCCGAATCACCCACTCCCAACCCGCTGGCGAATTTATATAAAGGAATATACACTGCAATACTTTTGACTGAATCGTCGAAGATCTCAAAGGCAATACCGCTAAAGGTCATATAATACCGTTCCGGAAGATTGTTAAGAGTATAGGTTTCTCCCCCGTACATAATCCTCCCTGGTTCCCCCAGCTTTTTCAACAACTCGTCTTTGCTCATCCCAAGCGTATAGTCACCAACTCCCAGCCCGGGCACGATTGTAATTATATTAGGCTCGTTAGGCTCGGAATGCCCACGAGAAATTTTCTTAACAACGCTGATCTCGATGACCGTCCTGTCCTTCTTGTGGATTTCAAACGTCAGTCCCTCGTCTTCGTATGTGAGAATATCATTCCTCCTCTCTTTAAGATGGAAGTCATCACCAAAGGCCTGTTTGATTTTCTCCTCCGAGTCGCCCACTCCCAAGCCGTTGGTGAATTTATATAAAGGACTCCCCACGACAATCATTTTGACTGTATCGTCTTCGATCTCAAAGGCAATATCACCAAAGGTCATGTAATACCGTTTCGGAAGATTGTCAAGAGTATAGCTTTCTCCCCCATAAAAAATCTCCCGTGGTTCTCCCAAACGTTTCAACACCTCGTCTTTGCTCATGCCAAGCGTATAGTCACCAACTCCCAGCCCCGGCACGATTGTAATTATATTAGGCTCGTTAGGCTCGGAATGCCCACGAGACTGTTTCTGTGTGCTGGATTCTCTGGGATACATCAGCAGCAATGGGATAGTGCCAATAATAACAATTACGATTAATCCTAAAATCCACAACTTTAATCTTCTTGGTATAGGCCGATTCAACATATGCTTAATCCTTTCAAAAGATTAACTTTTCAAACATATCCGGCACCGGGCCAACGGGCCGGTAAAAGGTAATAATTGGACTAATCCTGCTGTATGCCTGACAGTTCATTTGTCCGGCCGGCCAACCTCTGCTGATAGTCATCTGCAGGGACGGGGACGAATACCGCCGCTAAGACGAGGCAGAGCAATGTTCCGAGCGAAAACTTGAACGTCATCAAGTTCAGCAGGAATTCTTTTTTAACGATTTTCCAAATCATATGGAGTTCTCTTTTTATCGTATGTTATCATATTTCAAAGAATTAACTTTTTGGCGCCTGATCTGCTTTGTCAATCATATGTGCAAAAAGCGTGCCAAAAGAGCTACAAGCTCGATAAAATACCATAACTTGTTACAACAAAAAGTGTTGGGAACCAAAAGAATTTATTATAGTTACTTTTACCCCCGAATTTATCGTGTCATGTGTGCCCCACAGTGTGTCATGGATGACACACTTTAGCAAAAATCCCTTAATACACGAAATGGTAACTCTTTTGTGATTTTCCCATAATAATAAGTGTGAGGCTTCAGCAATTATTGGAATTACGCTGTTTTTTATTGGTACGATGCATGCTTGACAAGCGGCAGGAGGTACCCAAAATCCTGCCTTATCCTTGTTGATTGTTGTGTTTTCCATAAGTACTTTCTGTGCTTTAAGTTTCTGTACATGCCCTGCTTGTTTAGTGTGTATCTTACGAATCTTTACTTTCCCATAAAATGGGCCTTGCTTGAGCTTGGTGAAGCTTGCACCCACGAGATGTAAATGGATGTGAAGCAAGCAAGGCCCGAGTTTGAATAAAATTTTTCAATACCCTTACCCAGCTACGCTGCCGAGCATCGTCCCTACCGCAAACTTGAACGTCATCAGGTTCAGCAGGAACTCTTTCTTGGCAATTTTTCAAATCATACGATGTTCTCCTTCATTCTTATCGCACATCATATCGTAAGAAAGACACATAAGACGCTGCAAAGAAAACCAGGTTGAACAGTACCAGCAGGCCGATGTCCCAGATGGCCAATTTCAGGGATTGGCCAAGCGCAAGGTCGCGCTCCTGAAACTTCGGCACGGTGTCAAAGTCAACAGGATTGTGAGAAATGCTTCTCCACAAACTTACAGTGTACATTTCATCATATAGTAAATGAAGACTATTTGGATCTTCGGCGTCCCTGCTGCGAACATAGTCTTTCAAATCGGCCTGATACCGGCTGATCTGGCGACGCAGTTCCAAGAAGCGTCCAATGCCGGTTCCGGCAATTGTTTCACATGCTTGTCTGTAGATTTCGGCTGGTGAAATTCGTGTGAACCGTCGTCCAATTATCACCTGGGCCGTCATTTGGTTGAGGTGTCTTTCGATAATCTTATTTTTTTCATCTGTTTCAGAATTGAACATACGAGCCCGTGCAGGCGGGTTACATATTCCACTCTCAAGAGGAGCGGCGTTACTCGCGTTCTCGCCATATTTTCCGGCTAAGGAATCTTGATACATTTGTTCCACCAATTCGCTCACTATCCTTTGCATTTCTGCCTGCGTTGGAACCTTTTGGAATGTTTTGGAAACAATCCTTCCAAAACTTGGAACCAATATGACCAGGCCGACCCAGAGAAACAGAAGAATCACCATACTGCTTGCCGAACGACTTGTTCTGCTGGATATAAACATCCCCAACAGCACAAAAATAGACAAATATGAGAACGATAAAAAAACAATAACAACGATTTTAAGCCATCCAGCGGTGTTGATAGTGATGTTTTTGGAAGAAATCACTATAACAAGATTAATCAAAATGCCCAAAAGCATAGGCACTCCAAGTGTGAACATTAAAGCGATATACTTGCCCAAAAGAATTGTGTGCCGAGGCATTGATCCTGCCAACATTAGTCTCAAAGTTCCGGTCTCTTTTTCTCCACAGATACTGTTGTAAGAAAAAATCAGGGCGGCAAAGCTAAGAAACAGAGAGATGATAAAAACCCAATCCACATCACTGAAACCAAAGAGCAGAGCGTTGGTCCTTCCTTTGAGCTGGGGATAATCTCTCGAAAAGGCATTAAATGAGAAGCAATTGGGTATGGATTTTTCAAAGCCCTCTGCACAAAGAGTCAGTGCCTTGGGCTTTCGATAAAACTGGTGATTGAGGGTAGCTATCCAATAAAGTCTTTTTGCATGCCCCTGGAAATACGCCAGGCTCTGGT
>Ga0307379_10001157_pt1 | contig 42132 bp, 22 predicted proteins | sample UN2MG_FD_202237 | JGI IMG/M metagenome (GOLD analysis project Ga0307379, IMG submission 202237) | Soil microbial communities from Risofladan, Vaasa, Finland - UN-2 | ecosystem: Environmental > Terrestrial > Soil > Coastal area > Acid sulfate soil | place: Finland: Risofladan, Vaasa | collected...
TTCGCACCCGCCGTAGCAGCGGTGGGCGGGGTATCCCTCGGCATATTTGTCGGTGAGGTTGCTGCCGACGGCCTCGCAGACGCTCGTCGGGCAGAAGTTCTCGCTGGCGATGAGGTCAATGGTTTCGCTCTGGCGCCGCCGTTCGCGCTGGACGAGGTCCGCCAGTTCCGGATCGCTTTTTCTCAAGGCTTCGAGGTTCATCGGTTCCTCTGCTCTGCCGCTTCTCATTTGTCGTTTGCTGCACCCGTCCGGCTACGCGCCCCGCTCGTCACCACACGACGAACGAATCGAAACAGACCTGGATTTCGGGCTCGACGACGGCCATCTCCGATTGCCTGGCCGTGGCGATTAAGGCATAGGCCCACTCGTCGGTGACGGCGAGGAGCATCCGCTGCTCGAGCGGCGCGACGCCGCGGGGATTCTCGATCGTCAGCAGCAGGGCCGGGCGCCCGTCGGCCAATTCGACCTCGTCCCGCTGAGACACAGCGAGATCGGGCTGGACACTTACGAGTTCGGCGGTCATGTCGTCGGCCCAGGCGTCGAGGGTTTCGCCTTCCCGCTCGATGACGGTCACCTGGACGACGGCGCTCGGGATTCGCCGGCGTGCGGCGGCCGGGGCCTCGGGGGGCGTTTCGGCCGGGACTGCCGTTTCACCCCGCCGTTCGTCGGTCGCGACGATCTCCAGGACCACGTCGCCGCCGAGGTCGCGGACGATCCACCCTTTCGGGACGTCGATCGCGAACCCGAGCGCCGGCCGGACGACGTCGCATCCTTTGGCTTCGGGCGGGACGGTCGGCGCGCAGCCGGCCGGCCCCAGGCCCGCCGCCAGCAGGACGGCGGCCAGCGCGCTAAGCCGACTGGCTGCGTGCGGCGGCGCGGCGATGCAGTTCCGCTTCGATGAGTTCATCCAAGTCTCCGTCGAGGATATCCTGGACCCGGCCGGTTTCGTACTCGGTCCGGTGGTCTTTGACCATGGTGTACGGCTGGAGGACGTAGGAGCGGATCTGGTTTCCCCAGGCGATCTCGCCCTTCTGGCCGTAGAGTTTCGTCAGTTCCGCGTCGCGTTTCTGCTCCTCGATGCGCTTGACCCTCGCGCGGAGGATCTCCATCGCCGTCCGCCGGTTCTGGTGCTGCGAACGTTCGTTCTGGCACTGGACGACGATGCCAGTCGGGAGGTGCGTGAGGCGGACGGCGCTACTCGTCTTATTGACGTGCTGGCCGCCCGCCCCGCCCGCGCGGAAATAGTCGATCCGCAGGTCCTCGTCCTTGATCTCGACGTCGCCCGAGTCCTCGAGTTCCGGGAGCACGTCGACGCTGGCGAAGGACGTGTGACGGCGCGCCGCCGAGTCGAACGGGCTGATCCGCACCAGCCGATGCACCCCGCCCTCGGCCGAGAGGTACCCGAACGCGTACGGCCCGACGATGCGGGCGGTGACGCTGCGGTAGCCCGCCCCTTCGCCTTCGACGGTGTCCACGATGGTCATCTCCCAGCCGGCCCGCTCGATGTACCGGGCGTACATGCGAAGGAGCATGGCGGCCCAGTCGCAACTTTCCGTGCCGCCCGCGCCGGCGTGGATCGCCAGGTAGCAGTTCTTCGCGTCGTTCGGCCGCGAGAGGAGCGATAGGAACTCGAGCCGCTCGAGGGTCTTTTCGACGGCGGCCAGTTCCTCGCCGACCTGGGCGATGGCCGGGGCGTCTTTCTCTTCGGATGCCATGTCGAGAAGCGCACCGGCATCCTCCAGGCGTTTGCGGAGCGTCTCGGCCGGATCGACGACTGCCTTCAGGCCCTTGAGGCGCCGGACGACGGCCTGGGCTCCTTCGGGGTCGTCCCAGAAATGGGGCGCGGCCATCTGGGTTTCGATTTCGGCGAGGCGTGCCCGCTTCGTTCCGACGTCAAAGAGAGTCCCTGAGCGTCGTGAGACGCTCTTGGAGGGCCTCCAGTTTGTCGCGGGTTTCGGTTTCGGTCATCGGAACGCCTCGTTCGCGGCCAAGCCGTGTGGGGCCGATTATAGGTTCCCCGGGGGCGGTGTCAACGGGAAGAAAGGCAGTGACTGAATTTAGGTTTCGCATGCGGTGAACTTTACGCCTGAACTTACGGACGTCGGCGATTGTGGATAACTTTTTGGCGCGAGTTTTGGAGGGTATTTTTGGGCGATTTGGGATTGTCCATCGGCCTTGGCGGTGGCGTCCGGGGGGATTTTTCGGCGGACGGGGTGCTTTTGGTAAGATGGGCTAGCGCGGATTTGCAGTTTTTTGCAGGTTTTTGGCAGGTTTTTGGCAGGTTTTGGGGGCTTTTTGCGGCAATTTCGGGCTTTTGGCATCCATGTCATGTGCATACCTTTATGTGCATAACTTCCCGCGGACGCACGTAAGTCGTTTTCGGCTGGAAAATCTCGCATTTGACAAAGAAACAGTGGTTGACGGCCGGGGCTTAACCGCAAAGGGCGCCAAGGACGCAAAGGGAGAGTCGGGGGACGACAAACGGCGCAAGGCCAAACCACCCCAAGGGCGCAGAGCACGGCGGAATTGGGGCGGGCGGAATCTCGCATTTGACAAAGAAACAGTGGTTGACGGCCGGGGCTTAACCGCAAAGGGCGCCAAGGACGCAAAGGGGGGGAAGGGGGACGACAAACGGCGCAAGGCCAAACCACCCCAAGGGCGCAGAGCACGGCGGATTGGGGCGGGCGGAATCTCGCATTTGACAAAGAAACAGTGTTGGACGGTCGGGGTTTAACCGCAAAGGGCGCCAAGGACGCAAAGGGAGGATTGGGGAACGGCAAACCGCAAACGGCAAGAGGCAATGCCCAAAGGGGACGGCTTCCGGCTTCGTCTGCGACTATGGCGGACAGGTCGGCGGGCAGGGTCCAGGACCCTTTTTGGCGGCAGCATGTTTGGGGGCGGAATCGGTTGGAACCCCCGACGCCCGGACGATATACTACGACTACCCCACGAGCGGCCCCTCGACCCTTCGGCCTTGCTCAGGGTCGTCCCGAGGCTCTCGAAGGGCGACCATGCTCCCCGTCGAGAGCCTCTCGTTCGACCCAGAGGCTCTCGACGGGTGGGTCGAACGAGGGCCGCCCTGAGGTTCTCGAAGGGCGGAGACAGGGCCGGGAACGGACGCCTCGACAAGTCGGGCGACGTGTCAGGTTTGGCAAACGGGGGGACCTATCAGAAGATTCCGGAAATAGGTATCCTGTCCCCGGAAATCCCAGTCTGCATTTGACCGATCAGTAGTTTTCTGCTATATTGACTTGGCCATTCGGCCGACTCTTGCCGATGTGTTGCGGCTGGGGGTCGGCCTAGGCGTTCTCGGCAGGACATAGCAATGCTCAGCTTCCGAACACGGCAGTTTGTAGAAGCGCTATTGGCTGGAAAGCAGGTCGTTAGCGGCGAGACTGCTCTGGAGCCCTTAGGTCAAGAGCAACAGGCCGCACTGAAGACGATTGCCGAACATCTTGCGCAGTTGAAGCCGCTTTCTGCCGCTGAAAGGGCAGAATTCTTGCTCAATTCGAAGAAGGAGCAAGTTGAGGAATCCGGAGAACCTGCCCCGCTAGAAGTTCGCAGTGAAGCAACAGCATGGCTAAAGAACTTGCGATTAGGCCGGATTCGTGCCTGTTCATTTCGGGGGCTTGCACCGGCAGATGAAAAATGGGAATTCGATCTTGCTCAGGAGTCACACCTGCTCTTTGGCCCCAACGGCAGCGGGAAGTCCTCTCTAATGGGTGCGATTTCGTGGTGCCTCACTGGGTGTGTGTTCCGGGATGACTGTCCTCCCCAGCCACCAGAAGACGTAGTGACCTACACTGCTGGGGATAGCCCCCGGAAGGGTTCCATGTGGCCGGATGCAGCTACGCTGCCGCCCTCTGAGGTGCCCCTTTCAGCGCGTGAGCCTACTTACTGGGTCGCCCTGGAACTGGTGGGGGAAGACGCTAAAGGAAATGCAAAGCGCATTTGGGTCCGGCGCCACAACGATGAAGGCCTGGGTTATTCCCCCAATGGTGAGGAGCCGTGGGAATCAATCGAATCATTGACGGAGGTGAAAATCAATGAGTTAGATGTGGAGCTGTGCATTCTTATGCCCGCCCGGGCTGCCCATCTCCGGTTTGGGAAAGATCCGCAGCTGCTGACGGTTTTCGCGCAACTCGTGGGGCTGGATGACTTGGAGCACATCGCCGAGGTCGCCGGCAGCGCCTGTTCGCAACTGCGTACTCAGGCTACAAGGCAGTTAAAGGAAGTGGATGGATTCGAAGATCTAGCCAGAAAGGCCATTCGGGGAGTTCGCGACAGCGCACCGGACTCCGTATCAAAACTCGCGGAATTCCCCGAGGCAACAGATGAACTTCCGAACCCGCAACGCATTGAATCGCTTGGCCACAAGGTTAAGGCGCTTAAAGAGGAGGTTGACCGACAACTGGCGGCTGAGCTTGGCCTTCAGCTTCCGAAGGCGGGTAAGCCTCTCGACGATGCCACCAAGAAGCAGTTGGATGATCTTCCTGGCAAAGTCAGTACGGCCTACGACCGGCTATCCATGGCCTTATCGGAGACGTTTTCGCAGACGTTTGCTTTTGCCGAGATTGACGAACGGTCAATTGAGGACTTGGCAGTCAGATTGAAGGAGTTTAGGGAGACCGGGCGCCGTCAAGTCGAGGAACGCGTACAATGGGCCAAGACCGAACAGGTTGAGCCTCGGGCGCCCCTCCTGCTTGAAGCGGCCAAGTACTTCCCTGAAGGGAGCACACAGTGCCCCGTCTGTGAGAAAGACATCAAAGGAGAGCCCATCGCTGACCGGCTAAATAAACTGCGGTCGCTTGCCGACCGGCCGCATTTGAGGCGCAAGGCGCAGGAATTGGCGACGGATCTCTTGAATGCGCTAGACAAGGTGATTCCCTCCCACAAACGCAAGGAAAGCAGCACGCAACTGGCGGACCGCGTCTTGAGCGACTGGCTGGCCTTCAAAAAGAGCTGTTTATCGGACCTTCTGGCTCACCCAGGTGCGCCGTCTGACGGGGAAATCAGCACCCTTGCAGACAAACTCCGTAAGCGCCGCCCGCGGCCCGTGAAACCTTTTGTTGAGAGCCGGTGGCCGCGGGAATTTCGCGAGGCGCTGGCCGAGCTGGAAGCTGCTTGGGGGCAGGCTAATGGATACGTTGATCTGCTCCGCGCTTGCCAAGAGCAAGGCGGGACAATCTCGGAGCGGCTGGAAGCCATACTTAGAGAACCCGCAGATGAGAGAAAACCTTTGTCGCTAAGGGCCAGACTGGCCAAGGCACATGACCTCGCCGTGAGCGCGAAACCCCTTGCGGATACACGGGACCACCTGAAGACTACTTACAAATGGACGAAGAAGGCTGCCGACACACGGGAGCAAGCCGAGCGACGTCAGTCGTTGGCCGCAGCCGTTGAACCAATTAAGGGGCTCTCTGGCGTCGTCAGGTCCGAAGTACGAGGGATCGTTGGCGAGGTGAGTTCCGAGATGGAGAGCCTCTATGACAAGCTGTATGATGATGAGCACCTTAGATTTGGCATGCTAACGCCAGGTCATCCCGCCAACCCCGATGTTCGCGACGAGATGAATCTCTACGTGAGGCGAGGTGACGCGATCCTGCCCTTCACTCCATTCACAAACGCGGGTAGGGGGCGCGCGCTTGCCCTTGCTCTTGTCTTTGCGCTCATGAGCAAACGTACACATTGTCTCGGGTTCATATTGCAGGACGACCCGGTTACCTCTCTCGACGACGAGCATCGGGCACGGTTTGTCGACCGGCTTATAGACCCGCTGCTGGAAGCCAACCAGATTGTGCTGGCCACGCACTATGAGAGTTTTTACGAGAGCGCAGAGCCGGTTTTCGCGGAGGCCGAGAACCTGCGGCTGACGCCGAGGCGCAGCGAACGTGACAGACTTCGATTCGAACCAGGGCGTCTTCTGGAGAGAGTTAGGGAGGCTCTGAGCAAGTCCGATTGCTCCTGGCGAGCAGAGGCCGACAACCTGAGGGTCTGGATAGAGCGGGCCCTTGGTGCAATTAGCTCCTATTGCCCCAAGCCGTTCATCAGGGAGAGGCTGCGCAACACTATCGATGCATACCGACAGGAAAGGGACCCCCAGATTGCTACGCCCGAACGAGACAAGATCATTGACGCGATACAGTCGATACCTGTCATGCGGGTATTGAACAAGCTCCACCACAACAAGGCCATCACGGAGCCTGAGGTCAGGGATGCGTTGACGGAACTCGAGATTTGCCGAAAGCATCATATACTTAAGGAAATCGAAAGGCTCCGCGCGCTATGGAAGCATCGTTCCGCTGGTAGACCCCTTGAGCACCGAATTATTCCGTTTGAACTTCCGCCTGGGCTGGTGATTTCAGATACGGAGGTCCAGGTAGTTGGCAGTGCAGCGGCTGCTGCGGAGGGACAGCCCATCGACTTGACAGAACAAGCCCAAATGAAGCTGGCAACAGTGTCCCCCCTTCTGGTGAAGGCGCCTACTCTTGCGCCGGTTGCTCTACCGGGGCAGTTCGTTCTTGTGGCGGGCCAAGACGTCGTTTGCGAGGATGGTGACCTCGTAGCGGCAAGGACCGATGAGTATGGGTTCTATCTGAGACGCTTTTGGCAGGTGGAGGGGGATGCTGTCCTGGAAAGCGTAAACCCAACTACGACGGCTGCGCCCATATGTGTCCCTATCACCAAATGCTGCGCTCGCCGGATTGTTGGCGTTCTCTTCCCTGGCCCTCCAGGTGCTGGCCGCGGAAGTGAAGGCACTGAGTGGGCTGTCCCAACCGGCGATGATCCGGTTAATTTGGAGAACCTATTAGGCGTTCAAGTGCATGGCCACAGCCTGGAGCCCATAGCCTCACAAGGGCAAATCGTGCTCTTGAGGCGCTTGGCAGACCCCGCAAGTGTTGCGAAGGGCTCTCTCTCATGCATCGAACTTACGGAGGGGGGCGCGGTCCTTAAGCGTTGTTACCCAGGCCCCGACAAATGGATGCTGCTATCAATTAATCCCACCTCCCCGGAAGACCCAATGCTTGTCAAGCCGTCTGATGTGCGAAGTGTTTTTGCTCTGGCAGGCGTCTTGTTTGACACAGCAATTCTGTCGGAGCGATAACGGGCACCCGCCTATGACCTAGGCACCGGGGGTTCCGGGGTTCCGGGGATTTTCGGGGACAGGATACGGATTGTTGTTGAACGGGAAGTATTCAAACGCGGAATGCGGAACTCGGAACGTGGAACGCGGAAAGGGAAAGGCGCGCGGCCCGGCTTCGTCTTCGACTATGCCGTGGCAGGGGGCAAGTGGCGTCCCGGGGCCCGCCGGAGAACCAAGCGGGGCGGCGAACAACGCACTGGCGGGCAAGCCCGCCCTGAGCGAGGCCGAAGGGCCGCCAATGGCACCCGGCGAAACGGGATATACCGGAACGCGGGAAGGTTCGGAGGGGTTAATCACAATGCAGAGTGCAGAATGGGCGGAAAACAGCAAACAGCAAACGACAAACGGCAATGACCAAGGGAACGGCACCCCTCGCTAGCGCTCGGGGCTAGCAAGGCGGGCGGCGAAACGGCACAGCCTTCAACGCAGAGAACGCTGAGAACGCAGAGGGAGGATTGGGGAACGGGGAACGGCAACGCGGCCCGAAGGGCAACCGGAGCAACAGCAGTGGTCCACGGCGGTTGTGGGCCGGAAGCAATTCCGGATCCAATGGGAAATTCCGGATGAAAAGACGAAGATCCACGATGGTTCTGTTTCTCCTGGCGATAGGGGTTCTGGCTGGGGCACCGGCCGCGACAACTTCGGCCCAGGAGCCGCCGGGACGTTGGAGCGAGGAAAAAGCCTGGCAGTGGTATAACCAGCAACCCTGGATTGTGGGGTTCAACTTCGTAACCAGTACGGCGGTGAACGATATTGAGATGTGGCAGGCCGACACGTTCGACCTGCCGAACATCGACCGGGAACTGAAGATTGCCGCATCGCTGGGGTATAATACCGCGCGGGTGTTCATCAATTACCACCTCTGGGAAGCGGACCCTGCCGGGCTGAAGCAACGGATGGATCAATATCTGTCCATCGCCGACAAGCACGGCATCCGCACCGTGTGGTGCCCATTCGATTACTGCAACTTCACCAAGCCCAGGCGGCCGCCGACGCTCGGCAAGCAGGGCGAGCCTACCGGGCAGCATGGAGGCAACTGGGTGGAGAGTCCCTGGGAGGACATGGCGCGCGACGCCAAGAAGTTCCCGTTGCTGAAGCGGTACATCACGGACATTGTCGGCTCGTTCGCCCAGGACAAGCGGGTGCTGATGTGGGACCTGTACAATGAGCCGATGCCGCCGGTTTGGGAGTTGACGCTGGCGTGTTTTGACTGGGCGCGGGAAGCCCGGCCGGAGCAGCCGATTACGGTGGGCATGCAACAGCACCTGCAATGGCAACTGGCCCGGCAGCTCTTCGACAGGTCGGACATCGTCACCTTTCATCTCTACGGGCGAGCGGATGAGACCAGCCGACGGATCGAAGAGATCCGGAATCTGACGAAATACCCGCTGGTCTGCACCGAGTGGCTGAACACCCTGCCGGAAGGCAAGACGGACATTCCCACCTGTCTGCCGATCTACAAGCAGGAAAAGGTCGGAGCGATCTGCTGGGGGATGATGCAGGGCCGTTTGCAAACGCCGATCCACGACATCCTTCGTCCGGACGGCACGCCGATCTACCCGCAGGATGTCGAGATTCTCCGCCAGTTGACCGGCGCCAAGGACGGACCCCGCCAAGAAACACGACACGGCGCCGGAGTCCGTGGTCCCTGGTCGGAGTAGGGGGGGAAATTCCCGTCCCCGGGATTCCCCGGAATTTCCGCCCGGAATTTCCGAACTTGGCGTGGGCTTATCAGTCGCCGTCACTGCACCAGGATAATCGCTTGCCGAGCATCCAGTCGGAGTCGAAGCCGGCCTGGAGCCTTGGTTTCCGTCAAGCGGATTGTGCCGGTGGCGGGGTCCAGCATTTGCCACGTGCCCGAGGTGCCGACCAGCAACTCTCCTTCGTAGGCGGCGGTTCCGACGTTTACTGCCAACAAGATCGACCGACCGTCTCGTGCGAAGCGTCCCAGGGCAATCGCGGGTGACGGCGGGGAAATCCGGTACTTCGGCTGCAATTGCGCAACCAGTGCCGGGCCTGTTGTAGGCACAGAGTCCGGCGTGCAGGCAAGCACCCGGCCGCGGTGCTGGCGGAACCGCTGGACCACCTCGGCCGATTTCGGCTCCAGTTCGGCGCCGTCGGGCAGGAGAATGGCGTTGAACGTATGCTCGCCAAGAACCAGGTTCCCATCCGGCGAGACCGCAGCCGCAGCAAGGTTCTCGTGGTCGATGAGAAGGAAAGGAATCTGACTCAGCTGGAGTGCCTGGCCCAGTCGCAGGAACGAGGCAACGATCCGCTGTGCCCGCGGCGATTGCGATTCCATCCGCAGCAGCCCCGCAACCGGGAGGTATTCAGCCCAGAGGTCATAGATTGGATAGTAGAGAAGAACCTTGGGATCCAATCGGGCCGGCTTGAGGATGGCGTTGAGCCGGCCGACATAATCGCAATAGGCTCGATAATCCTGGCTCGACCGTGAGGCGATCTTGTAGTAGAGCGTGAAGTCCGTCACACCCCAGGACGCCTGCCAGGCGGCGGTAGCCTGCATTTCGGCGAGCGCAACCGGGCCGTGGCCGCCCTGTGTCTCGATGAAATCGCTCACCTCGGTCATCACCCGCCGCCGGCCATGAAGCGCGGCTGCCGAACTGGGCAGGGCAGCAGCCAGCCAGCCGTCTCCCAGAACCGCATCGGGATTCGAGCAGAGCATGTCCATCCCCGGGATGTCCATCCGGCCGAGAACCTTTAACCCATTGCCCTCCAGGGGCACATGGTACATTATGGCCTCCTCCCGAAGCGTATGGCCAGAGGAGGCTATCCCGTGCTCGTGGCACCATCGCCGGATCGCACCAAAATACTGATCGGCAACCCGATCGGCCACCAGCGACCAGAACTGCCGCCGCACCCTTCGGTCTTCGGGCGACTGGCCGGCGAACAGGCTTCTCCGCCGCGGCAAGAGATCTTCGCCAAATCGCTCCTGGTAACATTGCGGCAGGTCGCGGCACCAAGGCACCGCCGGCAGCGGCCGTACCGCCGGGTCTAGGGGGTCTACCACGGGGACCTTGGCACGCGCCTTCTCAGGCAACGGGCCTAAATTGACGGCGATCAGCGAAGGCTCGTCCGTAAACACCGCCTGCACGGTGCGGCCAAAGTACGGCTTCAGTCGCTGGAAGTATGCCTCGTGGGTCTTGTGAATGAACGTTCGCGTTGCTTGCTCTTCCAAGAGATTGATGTAGCGCCGGGCGGCATAATAGTTGTTGCTGGCGTGGGTATGTTCATAGGCGGCGCGGATCAGCAGCGGATCACTCCGGCTGGCGTCAAACGCCAGTTCGGTTGCTTCCAAGGCCGGATTCTCCCGCAACACTTGGCCGCCGGCAGCGCCGCTGGGATAGCCCTGTTCATCGTAGATCCATACGACCATGCCGAGCCTATCACACCCCTCGACCCCGGCAACGAGGTTTTTCCAGTTCTCTTCGGAATCCATGTACCCGCGAAAAGCGACGTTGCAGACCACGCCGCCCAGCCCGCGGTCTTTGTAGAACCGCATCGGCTCCGATTGGAGCGGACCGGGGCTGCTCCCGGGAACCATCTGCTCGACGCCCTCCGGCAGGGCGGCGCGGAGGTTGATCCCATGAACGATTTGCAGCGGCCGGTTTGCCATGGGTGGCTGATTCCAATCCGCCAGCCAGGCGGCAGGCAGGGGTTGCCCGGGCGGGCCGATGTCAGGCTTGTCCGCACCGAATACCCATGGATCGCTCACCCATCCCAGAACCGCCGCCAACCCGATTGCCCAGACGCGCATCAGCTTCATTTTTCACCTACTCGGCCGCCTGCCCGGCCAGAATCCTGGTATCACCTGGTCCTCACCATGCCTACGGCCAGGATACGCGCCCGAAAGCCCGTTCGCCGGCGGGGCTGTACCAAGCGGGCATATCCTACCGTTGGCCGCAACCGGCGTTCCCCGGTCAGAACGCGCCCGGTATGGTTTCGGCAATCAGGATCCGCACCGGGCCGAGCAGGCCGGATTCCTGGAGCGACGCGTCCTTCGCCCAGAGTTTCCAGGTGCCGAACGTGTAACGCCCCGTCGGACTGGGTTTGCCTTCCACCAGCCACAGCGGCCATTCACGGAGAGTGCCATCCGGGTTGCGCGGGCAGTCCTCGAGCAGTTGTTCGTCGCCGATCATCCGGTTCGGCCAGAGGTTGACGACGCGGATTTCCAGCGTGTTCTCGCCGGCCTGAATGGCATCGGTTATGTCCACTCGGTAGGGCGGCTTCCAGAGGACCCCCAGATCTTTCTCGTTGAGTTTCACCCTCGCCATCACCTCGACTTTGCCGAGATCCAGGTACACGTGCCGGTTCTCGCCGAGGATCTCGCGCGGGACGCTAATCTTCTTGTCGTACGTCGCCGTGCCGGAGAAGTACTTCACGCCAAGGTCGGTATGACGGCTCCAGGAGACAAGTTCCTCCAGCGTGACGTGTTCGGGCGCGCCCCAGTGCGGTGGAAAGCGTAACTCCCACGGCCCGCCGATCACCAGTGGCTCGGGCAGCGCGCCGATTTCGAACCGGCGGCTCTTGCCGTCGGCAGTCTGAATCACGTAAGTGCCCGGCTGCCACACGTCGCTTCGTACCAGGTCGATGGCGGGTAAAGCGGCCGGGGCGGCCGGGGCGGGGACAACCGCCTGTCCGTTGTGTGTGACCGACACCACTCGCTGCGACGGGGCGACGGCTCCAGGGCGGAAAACGACAAACACCGAGCCGCTGGGCTCGAACCGGATGGGCATGCGGATGTGCCCGTCCTTTTCCTCGTAATACCGCACGGGCGCGATGCGCCCGGTTTCCGGGTCCCAGAATTCCGGGCGCTTGCCGCTTACGCGGAACGTACAAGTGGTTTCCTGCGGCTGCGCCGTACCACTGGCGATAAAGTAGATATCCGTCCCGTCGACCGTGCGGTGAATCCAGCCAACATTCTGGTCGGAACTGAAATCACGCACCACGTCCAACTTCGCCAGGACTTCTTCCGGTTTCATTCCGCGGAATACCCGTCCCTTTCCGACGGTGCGTTCCTTTGCCGTTTCGTCTGTTCCCCACAGTTCCGCGGCCAGTTTCTTCAGTTCTTGGTCGTCTTGCGGATAATTCGCAAGACCTGGAGTCGTTTCCGGAGCAGGGCCCAGGATGACGGCCCCGTCTTCCACCAGCCGTTTGATCTTCTTCAGCATGGGCACGGTCATGCTCTGGGTGTTGGTGACCGAGAGAGCCAGGAGCCGATACTGCATCCCGGAAGGCAAGGTTAGCCGCCCGTTTTTTGCGGTGACTTGGCTCAGGAAGGCCTGGGGGCTGATGCCGTCATAATCATAACCCTGCAAATTCAGCAAATTGAAACGCTGCATCGGCTCCTCCGGGTGGAGACTGAGAACATCGGCGACGAACGTCCCCTGCCGCAAAAGGTACTGGCAGCGCGCGACGTATTGATGCCACGCTTCGGAGTCTTCCCACCACGTCTGCGTCCGCTCATAATGCAGCCCATAGGGCCCCATGCTCATCCCGGGCCTCCGGTCTTCCGCCCACGGCTGCATCGCATAGCGGTGGATGATGAAACGGTTCGCCCCGCCGCAGAACACGCGGTCCCCCCGCGCCTTGATGTTCGCCGGATGCCCCCGCCACTTCTCATGCCGGTTGGACGTAAACGCCTCGGCCCCGACAATGGAGCGGCCGTTGATGTGCGCCGCGGAAGCCATCGCCTTTAGCGACCAGTTGAGTCGGCCGCCGCCCGACCACCAGAACTCACAAACCGGCTCGTCCACGTAGTTAACCACGTCCATATCCAGCGCCGGGGTCCCGTACACTTCCATCGAGAGCCTCAGCCCGCGGTCATGGGCCAATTTTCCCAGATGCCCGATGTAATTGACCGCCAGCAAATCGGAGACCGTCTGGCGCAGGTCCCAGAGAAACCGTTCCGTCCGATCCACACTGTCAACAAAGCGGCCGGTCAGCACCGGCAGGAACGGCAGCATGTCGTAGCCGCGCAGGCGCTTGAATTCCTCGCGCATGTTCGGGGTCCAGTTCTGCCCCCCGACCTCCCAGCTATCCACATGCGTCGCGGTAAAGGTTTTCCCCGCCAACGGGCCGACGTCCTGGGTCAGTTTGCCGATCAGCCCGTTGAAATGCACCTCAATCCCTTCCTTGCTCAACTTGTCGCATTCCGGGCCTGCGCCGGTGGCCGGAGCGGGATGACTTTCAGCCCCGTTAAACGTGTGACCGAAACGAACGACCGTCCAGTCGCCCTCTGACGGACTTGCCGCACCATCGCGCGTGAGCGCAGGCGCATCCCACACCAGCTTGCCATCCCCATCCATCCGTGCCGTCAGGTCCACGAGACGCTCTTTATCGATCATGGCTTCCGCGGGAATCTTGGCATCACGGTCCGTGTTCGTGCTGTACCCGGATATATAAGACCACGACACCGATTTGGCCGCCAGGTTCTTAACCCGATACGCCATGTTGGACGAAGCCATGGGGGTCGGAAACGCCAGCACGGCAATATCCCGGTAGAATCCCTTGTTCACGGGCGGCATCGGCAGGACACCTTCGAAAGTCTTGCCGCCGGCAATTCGCGTCTCGCTGGTCACGACCACCTGCATGGCCTTGTCGAGCGGGACCCAGGGGCCGCCGCTGCCGTTCCAACCGGCGTCGTTGTTCATGTTCACTTCCAGGCCCAGCCGCTGGGCCTCGGAGACCATATACGTGAAAAGTGCCCGCCACGAGTCGCTCATGAAGGCCACGGGCCCCGGGGGGGTGCCCTGATCCACCTCCATGATCAACACGCCACCGATGCCCGCGCGTTTCATGGCTTCGAGATCGGCCGTGATACCTTCACGCGTGATGTTGCCGTTGAGCCAGAACCAGTACACCCAGGGCTTGGCCGCGTCGGGCGGATGCAGGAACCCGCGTGCGAGGTCCGGCCCGGCCGACCTTAGACACGACAGGGGGAACAACAGCAGCATCCCGAGGATCGCTGACAGCCAGTATTTCCCGTGCATGGTTGTTTCCTCTACCGGCGGCATTGGATGAAAACGATGCCCATGGGCTCGTGGTGGAGATGGCGAACGGCTGATTCGAGGTTTCACCCGCCGGCATGGAACCTTGGGGAAGTCACCGCCGCCTCTCCCGCGTTTGAGTCCTGCCTCCTTGTTCCTGCGGCACCTCGTTGGCCTTTGCAGCGAGGGTGCCTGCTGAGTGTAGCCCCTGCACACGCGCAAGGCAACCAATATGGCAAGGTCGCACACAGGATGGCAACCTGACAGCCTCTGAAAGAATTTGGGATAAGATGTCTCGGATGCCACCATAAGGGATGGCAAAGACACAGGTTATGCCGCCAGATGAAGGGCGCGAAAATCGGTGAACCCGCACACCTGTCCCCGGAACCCCCGCCCCCGGTACGCCCGTCGCGCAGCAACCGATTCCTGCCGTTCTCGCGCGGTCACATGTCGCTACGGCCTTGCCCCTTTTAATTTCAGTTCAAACCACCTGAGCGTAACGCCTCTCTGAAAAGGAGTCGAAACCCGTAATGTTTGAGGGCCTCTGCTCAGTTTTATATCCACGGCCTCCGTCGTTTCCCACAATCCATATGAGTTGGGGATATTGATAGTTGCAACCTTACTTGTACCGGTGCTGATATCCAAAATCTGTTCACGGTTCACCACCGCAACTCTCATCGTCAATCCGTATATTCCTGTCGCGGGAACATGGATGGTGTAGTCCACCCAGGCGCTTACCATGTGCGGCTGGAAATGCACCTGTTTTCCGCCGGTGAAACAATCATGAACCAGCACACCCGCTGTCTGCAGGCCTCCATAGGAGACCTGACCGCCCATCTTGGCAAACGATGCCGCCTCAACGTGTAGGACGCCAGGCGCCGCCCTGAAAGGCGCCTCCGGCCGGGGGGTGGGTGTGGGCGCTTGTTTCGCCCTCAGGGGTCTGGATGGGAATGCCGACTTGGCGCCTGGATTGGCTTCCGCCTCTTCCGCCTTTTCTGACGCCGTCAGATCTTTCTGTGTTGCCGGCGTTGACTGCGCAAGGGCGTTGGCTACGCGTGTGACCGCATCCGCCTGTTGCTTGGAGGCAAGCGTTGAGGCAAGCCATCGCAGATGTTCCACCTGTGAGAATATCGCCGTATGCTCCCGCGATTCCACTCCTGCAACGAATTCGGGGCCCGACATCCCCTCGAGTCTCGACGCGTTCCATCCTCTACCATAGGCAACCTTCCAGCCGTCGAGCGACTTGTAGGCAACACAGGCATGCCCAGGCTGCCCAACCCCTATAGCCGGAATGCCGAAGGCCTGACATATAAACACAGCCCACGATGATCTGGGCCCACATTTTCCGCCGCCTGCCAGCACGTTCTTGAAAGTGTGATCAAAGGGAATAGGCGAGTTTCTGTACCACACCTGACTTGTCGACTCAACCACTCTCTCATGGATTCTCCAATCAGGCCGCCAGGTATTTATCGCTTCTCTTGCCCAAGTCAGGTCGCTCTCGGACGCGCAGGACGATACAACATGTTGGTACTCCCAAACGGTAAGATTGTCGAAACTGGGAAACAGTTCCTTTTTCTTGTGCGCCGCCTTGAAGGAATTGTACCGAACGACAGGATCGCTGGGTTTTTCCTGCATGCCGGCGCCTCGATTGCCGGTCCCGGGAGGGCGAAGAGCCGTTGCGATGGCAAGCCTTAGATAGAGGCCCTCGCGGGACTCCGGATCCGCATAGTAGATTCTCTTCCAAATGTCCAGCGACCCGCCGGGAAGCCCGTAGTTATTCGCCTCCCTCTGCCCGAGCCCGGTCGGGGCTGCGCCTAGCAGATACAGGTCCATGGCTTTTGTGTTTTGCAGCAGCCAGAAAAGGAATGTCCGGTTGCTCGGATCGGCTTTTGCGAAGGCTTCGAAATTGCCAACCCCATATTTTGCCATGAGCGTTCGCTGGCACAGCGTGTTTAAGAGGACCGGATCCTGGAGGAGTTTCTTCAGGGCTGCCTCCGATAGGTTACGGGCGTTCGCGGACACTTTCTGACCGATCCGTGCCGAGAGGTTCGCGAAGTATCCGCTGAAATCACCCTCCGCCGCTTGGCTGCGGACGGGCAGCAACAATAACAACATGCCGCAAACGACGCGTAACAAGGCCGCCTCTGTCTTCGGAGCGCTCATACGGTCTTCCCGGGCCGGGGATTCACCAGCGTGCAGCAGTAAATGCAGGGACGCCCCCCGGATTTAATGCGTCCAACGTTCCCGAGTTCTTGCCCCCCAAACCTAAACCAGCATTTGCGGGCCGAGTACCGCAAAATCGGTACCCGCAGCCCCCGGCCACACCTGGTTATACTGGTGAGCCGAAACGTTTATTGCCGGAATTCCCGCTATCCTCGTGCCCCCCGCGGGGCAACGGCCGGTTCCTTCACGAACCCGTCCGTCATCGCGTTGGACAGCGGGTAACTTTAGAGGATGTTTTTGAACGGCTCCGTCCGCGCCCCGGCCTCAACCTGCGGCGTGGCGGTCCGTTCCAGCCCCAGGATGGGCTTCCGTTCGTTGAGTGCCCTTGACGCCGACGGTTCAAATCCAGTCACCTCCCTCGGGGTGACAGAGCGCGCGGCGAAACCGGATATACCGGAACGCGGAAGGTTCTGAGGGGTTAATAGAAGAGTGCAGAGTGCAGAGGGCAGAATGGACGGAAAACAGCAAACGACAAACGGCAATGACCAAGGGAACGGCACCCCTCGCTGGCGCTCGGGGCTAGCAAGGCACCCGGCGAAAGAGGATATACCGGAACGCGGAACCCGGAAAGGGGAAGGCGAGGGACCCTTCGATTCCGCTGCGTTCCGCCCTCCGGCAAGGGCTCTGTTGACAGCAACTACCACTTTATGATTGGTATCCCTTGTGGGGGGAAGGTCAGGGAATGCCGAATGGGAAACAACGGTTCGAGAGGAAGAGTATCGTGAAGCAAGTGAAGACAGGAAAGTCGCTATTGTTCCTTGTTTGCAGCATGACGTTGCTGTCGCTTCCTATGACCGTCTGTGCATGGGAGCCCAACGCCAAGGATCGGGAAGCGGCACTCAATGCGGGGAATTTTACCGCATATTCCGACCAGCTTACGGCATGGCTGAAACAGAAAGTGCCTGCCGACCCGGCCCAGATAACGAAAGGCAAGATGAAGGCCCTGCTCAGTGATGCTGTCTTCGTCGGCGCCTTGGCCGAGCGACAGTTTATTGGGAAAGTGTGGGATCAACCCGACTTGGGAGGTTATGTAAAAGCCGATCCGAAGAACAGGGCCTTCGTGGCTTGGGTGATGTCGAACGGAAAGCTCATGGATGAGGTGATGCTGACCCGCACACCCTCTGATATGTTCACCAGGTATGATAACAGCTGGTCAATCAACGCCGGAGTACTGGAGAACTGGAAGAAAATCTACTATGCGTATCCAGAGTCAAGAGAAGGCCTGTACTTGCGGCTCGCCATTGCGACGGCGCTTCGCCCTCCCGGCACCGGCAACGTCGGCGCTGGTATGGCGAAAGAGCAAAGCACTCCCCTTGCCCGGTTCGCTCACTACCTGACGGCGCACAAGAACAAAGAGCTGGTTCCAAGCTTCGACACTCTCACCGCCTGGGAGTTGACGCACGTTGTATCGTCGGGTGCGTCCGATAAGGATCTGGCCTGGGGAAGAGCAGCGCTGAGCACTTGGAATCCTGATTACATAAAGGACGAGAACGTCATTGCCCTGGCGAGTCAGATGAAATACCAGGGGTCGCAGATTCCCTATTATAGCATGAGCTGCCTGTTGGCGGGTGGCGGGAAATGCGGGCCGCGATCCTCCTTTGGCGTATTCATCAACCAGGCGTTCGGCATTCCGGCCATAGGGGTGGCGCAGCCTGCTCATGCCGCGGTTACATTCAGAGACAAGAATGGTAACTGGCAGATTGCCTTGGGCAAAGGATGGAACGTGTCGAAAGTCTCTGACCGGGGAAATATGTCGGGTGGTGAATTTCTTGAGAGAGTAAAGGAGCGGAAGACGAAAGCGTTCGGAAACGTTGAACATCTGCGCTGGCTGGCAGGAAATCTTACCGACCAAGCACAGATTGCCGCGGTCATGGCAACCACTCCGGCGATTGCGGATGCAAGTAAAGACGCTATCGTCGCGTTCCAGCCCGGCCGCGGTGCGGCGGCGGCAGCCGCGACGAAGCCGCTGACCAAGCCGGAACCGCCTATCACGGTGGCGCCCGGGGTCATCCATGTTGAGGCCGAAGCGTTTGCCTATCAGGGTGGCCTCGGCGGTTTTGGTGGCGCCGGTGTGGCGGCCGGTGATTGTTACACAGGCGGCAAACAGGTGCACTTCGGGGCGCTGAGTCAAACGGCCTGGCTCGGCTATAAAATCAATGTACCCAAGACCGGGATCTATGAGTTAACGGCGAGGGTGGCGGCGATCAACTGGGGACAGAGACTCTATGCCAGGTCCTTCGGGGCCATGTACCCGGTCAAGTCGGCTACGGCGTCCGATGTCTTCAGGCAGATGACCAAAGATCTTGGTCCTCAGATGGCCATCGATAACAATCTGGGTACGCGATGGGCCATGAATTTAGGCAAAGAGCAAGGCTGGATTGAGCTCGACCTGGGCCAGCCCAGGTCGATCAGCAAGATGATCATTGACGAACACTCATGGGATCGCGTGTCGCATTATCGGGTGGAGTACAAGGCTGGCAACGATTGGAAGATGCTCTTTGAAGGCCGCGATATTGGGTGGGAATGCAAAAAGGAGTTCCCGCCGGTGACAGCGCAGAATGTGCGGCTGAGCACGCTTGATGGCAAGGGGCCGTCGGGGGGGCCGACCATCTGGGAGATCAGTGTGGGGGACGTCTTTGACGGGAGTGGTTGGATTAACGCGGATTGGAATGCCGAACTGTCAGGCCGGTGGCATACAACAAAGCCAATAGACATGAGACTGGTCGAGGGCGCCCAGACGATATGGCTATGCGCTCCCTCCCAGAGAGGGCTTACGTTGAGGTGGTTTGAGCTGAAACCAAAATGAACATCGACGCAGGTCTACGCTATGGCGCCGCGCAAAGCGCTGTAGGATAACACCGTCTGGAGACTGACTGGGAGGGTAATGCTGTGAATGTAAAAGACGAAGTCCGATGGCTGTCCATGGGCATCGTGTTGGCGGCGCTCCTGATGATGGTATGCGCCGGTCCGGCGGTGTCGGCGGAACCGAAGGCGGTGGCCAGGGAAATCCCATGGGATGTTTCCGCGCTCTCGAAGCCCCCGAAGGTTCACCCCGCCACGGAACGTCCCGCGAAGGGGATGGTCTCGTTTTTCTATGAGGGTGCGGAATACAAGGGCAAGCCGACGTGGGTGTTTGCCTACTTCGCGACGCCGAATGGGACGCCGCCGAAGGGCGGTTGGCCGGCGGTGGTGTGTGCGCACGGCGGCGGGGGCACGGCGTATCCCGGCTGGGTGAGGAAGTGGAATCAAAGTGGGTATGCAGCCATATCCATGGACCTGGAAGGCCATTTGCCGGGCGGGAATTCCCATGGCGTGGAAGGCAACTTTCCGACCGGGCAGGGCCACAAGAACGCCGGACCGGCGCGCATCGACTGGTTCGGCGACCGGGATCTGCCCGACAAGGAGCAGTGGTTCTATCACGCGGTGGCGGACGTGATCCGCGCGAATTCGCTGCTGCGTGCGTCGCCGGTCATCAACGCCGAGAAAATCGGCCTGACGGGCATTTCCTGGGGTGGAACGATCGTGAGCACGGTGGCGGGCGTGGACCCACGATTCGCTTTTGTCATTCCCGTTTACGGCGGCGGCTTCATCCACGAGAGCGATAACCCTGGCCTCGCGCAATGGTTCCCGCCGAAGAATATGACCGCCGGTCAGTTCCGCGACTACCGCACGAAGTGGGATCCGTCGGCCCATTTGCCGTACGCGAAGATGCCGATGCTGTTTGTGACTTCAGTGGCCGACCCCGTCTTTCAAATCGATATCTTTGCGAAATCGGCTCAGGCGGCCGGAGGACCAAGCACGTTGTGCGTGCGTCCGTGGATGATTCACGGCCATGGGAACGGATGGGAGGATGCAGGTGAAATATACACCTTTGCCGACAACATCGTGAAGGGCGGGCCGCCCCTGCCAAAACTGGAGCGGCCGGAGGTGGATCCGAAGAGCGGCGTGGCGCATACGAAGTACAAGGGCGACTTCACGGAGGCTTGGGTTTACTTTACGACGTCCGGCGGCCAATGGCAGGCCCGGAAGTGGAACTTTATTCAATGCAACGTCAGCAAGGAGGAACTGGTCGCGCGTCAGCCTCTTCCCAAGGGAACCACGGCATTTCTGGTCTACGTTTTTAAGGATGTCGGGGGCTACCGCAGCAACCATGCCTGTTCCGAAGTGATTGTGGCCAAGCCGTGAAAGCGCGCCCCGATCGGATCGGGGCCTATACCCCCACGTCAGTGAGGACGGATAAGCAATCGCTTTCTTGACGGTACGGGCACACGCCTTGGGCTTTCCGCTCGGCCTGCCACTCGGCCTTGAGCTGCGCGAGACCCGCGGCCGATGCGCCTAACGAACAGCGAACGCAATTTTGGTGGCCTATGCTCTGTTGAAAACATCCCTCTCCACCCGCCGGGGAGAGGGGGAACAAAAACGTGTTTTCAACAGAGCAGGTGGCCTACTACAGGGACCCACAAGATCGCAAGGGTTATCTTTACGGTTTCACCCGCTCCAGCACCAGGACCCAGTCCTGGGGCGCCGGCAGGCGAGGCGGCTTGTACTCGTCGGCCGGCAACAGCGATATCTCGGGAACTTGCACGGCCGGCACGATGCCGGGATTTTCGTGCAGGACCAGGGGCAGTTCCGTCCCTTCGTTCTTGCCGGGGCTGGGGGGGAGTCCCTTGGGAGCCAATTGCGCCCGGGACACCTCGAAGTTGTCGTACTCCTGGCGGTCGCCAATCTGGTAAAGCCACAGGCCGGTCTTTCCCTCCGTGGTGTTTCCGACCTTGACGATGGGCGTGTGGTAGCTTCTTGTTCCATCGGTCAGGACCATGGCCGCATGGTCCCCGCAGGCCGCCGCGGTAATGTGGATTTTGGGGCCGATTTCGGGCACATCGACTTTTCCGAGAGGGGCTCCCCACTGTCCGTCCTTTCGGTCATGGAGATAGATCGCTTTGAGCGAGGGAGTGTACAGTGCAACAAGATAGTGTTGCGGGTCGTGAAACCGCAGGATGATGCCCGCCTCGGCATTGCTGTTGGCGTCGGCGCTGGCCATCAAATCGGTATCGCGGATCTTCTCCAGAATGGTCACCATGTTCTTGGTGCCGACCAGGCGGCCGTCCTTGCGATGGGTCGGCGTACCGTAGTCCTTCCAGGCCGAGGCATCGGCCCCCTCGAAACGATCTTCAAAGAGCCTGGGCTGCGTATGACCTTCAAAGGGCTTGGGAGGCGGGCCGGCACTAATCACGGTTCCCAGTTTGTACCGTTTTCCGCTGGCCGGATTGAAGTAGAAGGTGTGATACGGCACGTCGCGTTCCAGGTGTTTCACCGTGGGAGCCGACCAGTTGTAGTAGTGGCCGGGAATGTAGACGATCCGGACCTCGCCGGGGATGCCGGCCGCGTAGGGAAGGTCCCACTTGCCGCCGCGTGCCGCAAACTCTCGGTTGTCGTCGTACCATTGCGCATGCGGCTCAAATAGGGTCGTGCTGTGCGGCTCGACCCACTCGGGGTGCGGCTCGAAGCGCCACCAAGGATACTCCTCCAGCAGTTTCTTGGCCAAGCCAAGCTGCGTGGAGCCGGGCAGATGCATGGCCTCGAACCAGGGCGTGAACTCATACTCCGCGCCGCGCTCGGTTTCGGAGTTCATCTGCCAGAGGCCGCCTGCGCCGTAGGTGTGTCCCGCCGCGCCGTTGAGCATCGAGGACCAAAACATGAAGCGCTGCATCTCCGGCCCATTGGTCATCATGTGCCCTTCGTAGACCACCTCGCCGACCAGCACGGGCATCGTCGGCGTTTTGGAATAGTGCGCTGTCACTTTCGCGACGGTATTGGCGGCCGCGCCGCCCCAATCGCCCAAGGGGGCACCCCAACCGCCGCCGTGGCCGGTCTGGAGCATGTCGAAGTCGAGCACCGTGTCGTCGGTGAGAGACCTTCGGCCGGAGCTGGAGGGATGCGCGGTCGTTGCGCGGCGATAGGGATCGGTGGTTCGCACATATTTTGCCACGTCTGTCCATTGCGGCCCACCGGCTTCGCCGCCGACGATCCAGACCACCGGATACGCCCCGTAGCGCGCGATCAGATATCGCCAATGGCGGTTCATCTTCTCGACGCCGACGGACGGCATGTGCCATCCCCAGCCGCCGACGATTGCCGGGACGATGCCTGCCTCCACCAAGTGCTCGATGCGGCGGTCCGCATACTCGAAATACGCCGGGTTGACCCGCACGTAATCCTTCTCATAGGGCATCCCGCCTTCGTTTTCCCAGCGTGGGTCAAACGGCGGTTCGTCCGGATACGGCCCGGCGACGATCTGCACGACCGTAAACCCCTTGGCCTTGCGGTCCGCGGTGAGTTTCTGAAAGCCCTCAAAGGGAATCCGCTTGCTCAAGCCTTTCCACCACGTATCGCCCAGCCAGAAGAACGGCGTGCCGTCGGCATGTTCCAAGTGCCGCCGGTCCTTGGCCACCTGGATCGGGCCATGGCGGTACAAGGGATTGTCGCCTGCGTAGGCGACCACGTCGAGCTTCCCTTCGACGCCATGGAGTTTCGGGTTCGCCGTATCAGAGCATTCGGTCCGCCACACGACCTGGCCCGGCTGGCTCGATGCGTAACGGAAACCCCACCGATTGCCGCCGGCCCAGAACGCCGGCACCCGCAATGGGTTGCCATCCGGCTGAGTAACGATAGCGTCGAGTCGGATCTCCGCGAACGGGTTCGCATAGGTTTTCTCGGAGACCAAGGCGATTTCGGCAACGCGATTCGTCTCGACGCGCTGTCCCGCGTTGGCGCGGGCCGTAAGGGCCAGCGAAACAACCACCCATGCCCCCAGCCATCGTCTGCTCATCGTTGCGTCTCCCGTTCGAGTGCAGCGTTACTGCTTGGGAACCACACAATCGTGAACCGCCCGCTGCTCGGGAAGGTTGGCTTCGATGTATGTCGTCAGCGAGAGTGGCACAATTAAGCTCTCGTCGCAAGTGAGGGTTTTTGGGTCCGGCCGGTCCCCTTCAGTCCGGGCATTCCGTGGTTCCGACGCCGGCGCCGCGCCAGCGTCTTTTCTTTGAGTTCCTGCCGACGATTCAAGATGCGTTCCCGTCGGCCGTAGCATACATCATCCGGCGTGACGTTGCCAAGGGCCTCGTGGTACCGCGCGGTGTTGTACCAGGGATTTCCGGGGGCAGGATACGAATTGTTATTGAACGGGAGGGCGGGGGGCGTTCAAACGCGGAACCTTTCGATTGCGGATTGCCCTTCGAGAGCCTCAGGGCCCTGAGCATGGTCGAAGGGCGGAGTGCGGAGCGGGGTGCCTGGCGGGTCGGACGGACGGGGCAGGCCGTTACCGTTAACCTCCCTTTGCCTCTGCCGGTGGGGGATTTTGGGTCTCCCCCCCGAAACTCCGAAAAGATGTTGTGATAAGAAACTTCGGAGCCTAACATAAGGGCGCATAAGGAAAAATCTTGCGCTTGCATACTTCAGGCGCAAAAATCGATGGACCAGTACAGCGGGGACGTGGAGGCTGTGAAACGCCGTCGTGATTGCGGCGACGGGCCGGGGAGATGAGCCATGCGGACATTCAGGGCAACAACGGCCCTCGGCGTCTTGATCCTGCTGGGCGCCTCTCTTGTGGCCTCGGCGCCAACGGATACCACGGCGCCCGCGGCTCCATTCAAGCTGCGATACTTCAGCACGGCCCTGAAGGAGGCCATCGAAAAGGGCGACCTCGAAGCGGTCAAACGGTGCCTGGCCGGCGGCGCCGACATCAACGCGTTCGATGGCATCGGCATGACCCTTCTGCACCATGCCGCCTGCCACGGCCAGAAGGAGATCGTGCAGTACCTGCTCGACCGCGGCGCCGACGTCAACGCGTTCGTGCCCAAGTACGATAGGCCGATCAACCTCGCCGCGCGCAACGGCCACACCGAGGTGGCCCGCCTGCTCGCCGCGCGAGGCGCAGCCGACCTCGACGCCCCGTCGGCTGTGGCGGCCAACAATGTGGAGCGTCTGCGGCAACTGGTCAAAGAAGACCCCAAACTCCTGGAGAAGACCTGGTACACCTGGGTATGGAGCGAGGAGCATACGCTGCTCCATCATGCCGCGCATCACGGCAGCGTCGAGAGCATCGCGGCGCTGGTGGCCCTGGGGGCCGACCCGAAGGCGCAGGATTCCGACGGTTTTAAGCCCCTGATGATCGCCGCCGCCGCGGGGCACGTCGACGCCGTCCGCGAACTCCTGAAGCACGACGACCGCATCGACCTCGCGTCCAAGTACGGTTGGACCCCGCTGAATCTGGCGGCGAGCCACGGACGCGAGGCGGTTGTCGAGTTCCTCCTGCAGCGCGGCGCCGAGTACGACATCTTCACCGCGGTCGCGCGCGGCGACGTGGCGCGCGTCAAGGCCCTGGTAAGGGAAGACAAGACCCTTCTGAAAGCAGAGGCGGGCGTCGAGTCCCCCCTGGTCTGGGCCGCCGGACACAACAAGCCGGAGGTCCTGAAGTGGCTGCTGGACCAGGGCGCCGACATCAACTTCCATAACGACTGGGACGGTTCGGTTCTTTCGGTGGCCGTGTGGAAGGGCCATACCGAAATCGTCAAGATTCTGCTGGACCGCGGGGCCAATATCGAACTCGGCGCCGGTAAGGATGCCTACGGCACGCCGCTGCACCGTGCCTGCTGGCAGGGCAATAAAGAACTGGCCGCGCTGCTCCTGGACCACGGGGCGAAGTTGGAGTCGAGCGATAAGACGTATCCGAACGAGACACCGCTGTGTTTTGCTGTCAAGAAAGGACAGACCGATCTGGTGCGGTTCCTGCTGGATCGCGGCGCCAATCCGAACGGGGGCCGCTCGCCCCTGGCTGTGGCCGCCGAGGAGGGCCGCACCGAGATTGCCCAACTATTGCTGGACCGCGGCGCCGAGGTGGGCAAGGCGATTCACCGCGCCGCCGACAAGGGATACCTCGACCTGGTCCAATTGCTGTTGAAGTATAAAATCGACCGGTCGCTGCGGGACTATGAATCCCGAACGCCGCTGCACCTGGCGGCTCAATGCCGCGAAGGGGACGAGCGATTGGATCAATACTTCAAGATTGTGGACCTCCTGTTGGAGCACGGGTACAGCCTGGAGGACAGCTGCAGCGGCGGCCGCCAGGTGATTCATCTGGCGCACCATGCCATGCTCGAACACCTCCTGAAGCGCGGCGCGGACATCAATGCGCGAACCACAAGCAACGGCGTGACCCTTCTGCACCTGGCGTGCTCCCCCCATAAGGATGTGGAACTCGTCCGGTTCCTGCTGGAGCACGGCGCCGATGTCAATGCGGCCGACAACGACGGCGCCATGCCCATCCATTTCCTCCTCCAGGAGAGCGATGAGCGGTCGAAGGCCATCGCCGCCCTCCTGCGCGAGCACGGCGCTGCGCTCGATGTCTTCGCCCAGGCCCAACTCGGCCAGACCGAAAAGGTCCTGGCGATGCTCGACGAAAATCCCGACCTCGTGCGCGCCAAGGGCGAGAGCGGCCAGAACCTCCTGCACATCGCCGCCGGCCGGGGCGACCTTGAACTCGTCAAGATGCTGCTCTCGCGCGGGGCCGACCTCGAACTCAAGGACCGATTGGCCGGATGGACGCCTCTCCACTGCGCCGCCTGTAACGGGCATGGGGCGGTCGTGGAGCATCTCATCGGGCGAGGCGCCAAGGTGGAAGTCCCGGGTAGTTACAACCAGGGCATCCTTCACACGGCGGTGTACCAAGGCCACGCCGAGGTGGTCCGCCTTCTCCTGGCCGCCGGTGCCGACGTCGAGGCCACCACCGACTGGAAATGTCTCCCGTTGGGCGACGCGGCCCGGAAGGGCAACGTCGAGATCGTCCGGATGCTTCTTGACGCCGGGGCCCAGATCAACCGGGCCGACAAGGGCGGCACGGCGCTGGATGAGGCCGTCGGCGCCGGCCACGAGGCCGTCGTGCTGCTGTTGCTGGAGCGCGGGGCCGACCTGAACGCCTCGCGCAACACCTACTCGTCGGCCCTTCACGAAGCCGCCAGCAGAAGGTCGGTACGGATGATCCACATCCTCCTTGACGCCGGGGCGGACGTCAACCGGCTCAACGAGTTCGGCGCCACGGCCCTGGACTGGGCGCTCCGCTGCGGCAGGACCGACGCGGTCAAGGCCCTCCGCGAGGCCGGGGGAATGCAAGGGCATGAACTCTTCGGCCCCGAGCGTATGGCGCCGCTGATCCGACAACTCGGCGACGATTCCTATCAGGTCCGCGAGGCGGCCGAGGCCGCGCTGCGCGGCATCGCACCCCGGATCGCCAGGACGCTGCGCGATGCCCTTCGGAAAACGGACGACCCGGAGCGCCAAGTACGTCTGCGGCGGATCCTGGCGTCCCTGCCGCCGGACCCGAGCGACAGCCGCTAGGGCGCCAGCGTCGCCTCATCCGGACGGCTCGGAGCCGGCCACCGGGCAGGCGGGGCAGGCGCGCGGAGGACTAGCGCCGCGCGGATTTTTTGCGGCTTGCCGGAACGGCCTCCAGGGCCTGTTTCAAATCCGCGATTAAATCGTCGGCATCTTCGAGGCCCACACTCATCCGCAGGAAGCAGCCGCCCAGATCTTCGGGATAATTCAACACGCCCAACTCCGGATGGTTCCCTCCATGGGGATAAAACATGATCAGGCTTTCGGTATGTCCCAGCGACACCGCATGGGTGATGATCGTGAGCCGTTCCAGAAATTTAAAATACGACGCGGCCCCGGCGTTCAGGCCGAAATTGAGCATCCCGCTGAATCCGGTCATCTGTTTCCTGGCGATCGCGTGTTGCGGATGACTTTTCAGGCCGGGATAACGGACGAATGCGACTTTCGGATGGGATTCCAGGAACCGGGCGACCTTCATGGCATTCTCACAATGCCGCGCCATCCGGAGCGGAAGCGTTTCCATGCTCCGCATGATAAGCCAGGCATTGAAGGGACTGATGGTCGCCCCGAGGTGAATGCTGGCGGCGTCGCGAATTGGCGTGATCAAATCCTTTCGGCCGATGACGGCGCCGCCCAGTCCGTCGCCGTGTCCGTTGATATATTTCGACAGACTGTGCATCACCAGGTCCGCCCCCAGTTTCAAGGGGGTCTGCGTGATGAGGCCTGAATGGGTGCTGTCGACCGACAGGGGGAGCCCGGCGCGTCCGGCCACCCTGGCGATGGCGCGGATATCGCTGAGAAAGGTCGTCGGGTTTCCCGGGGTTTCGATGTGAATCATTTTGGTGTTTGGGCGAATGGCTTTCCGGACCTCATCCGGCCGGGTCGTGTCCACGAAAGAAAGTTCAACGCCGTAGCGTTTCGAGAAGTGATTGTCCAGGAATTCGTGGACGCCGATATAACAGATTCTGGAGCAGATGAGGTGATCCCCCGCGCTGAGGAACGTGAAGAAGACGCCGGTCATGGCCGCCACGCCGGTGGCAAACACGACGCAGTCTTCGCCGCCTTCCATCGACGCCAGGCGTTCCTCCAGGTATCTGCCGTTCGGGTGCCGCGAACGCGGGTAATTAAACTGGTGGGTATTGTTCCAATCGAACGATACCGGCAGTTCCTCGATGTTGTCGTACAACCGGAAGCTGTTGCCAAGCGTGATGGGCCGGCGTAAGGCGCGAGTTTCCTTGTCGATGCCTGACCCGGCATGGATGCATCGCGTTGTGATATGATAATCCCTCATCAGCGCATCTTTTTTTTTCATCGGTTCCTTGTCCTCGCTTTCGTTATGTGCCGGTTTTTGAGGGATACAACGGACGGCCCTCGGCGTCGTAACCCTCCTTGAAACGATCGTACTTGTATGGGTTCAACATCACCCGGACAGCCGCAAGGATGACCGCTGCGCAGAGAAACAGGCCCGGCACCCCGCCCAGACTGGAGAGCATTCGAATGCCCTCCAGATGGGCCATGGTGGCCATGATCCAGGCCACGACTCCGATGGTGGCGCCCCAAGCGATTTTGATGAACATACTTGATTCCGGGCTCTCGGGCGAAATGCCGGCCGAACTGATGCTGCTCATCGCGGAAAGGTTGGAATCCGCGGTGGTCACAAACGATGTGAACGCCGTAAAAAGAAACACGGGCACCACGATTCCGACCAGGGGAAAATGCTCCAAGAATGCGTACAGAGTGGCTTCCACGCCGTTCTTCTCGAAGTTGGCCACCAACCCGGCGTTCTGAAACATTTCCAAGTGGAGCGACGCTCCGCACAAAATGGCCATCCAGACGCCCGTAAAAAGGCCTGGCAGAAGAACATTATAGATTAGAAAGGTTCGGACGGAATGGCCATAGATAATCCGGCCGAGAAAAACGCTCATAATGGGCGCCCAGGCACACCACGCGGAAAAGTGCATTTCCGTCCACTTCTGGGGCCAGGGGTCTTGATGAGCCGCTCCGGTAAACAGCACCTTTTCAAAATAGTGGCTCAAGAAGTTTCCAAGCCCCTCTGTGGCGAATCGGAGGATGAATCGGGTCGGGCCGAATAGAAAAATAAATACCAGGATTCCCATCAGGAAGAAGGTATTGATATTGGCAATAAACAGAATGCCCTTTTTCACCCCGGAGATGGCGGCGAGGATGGCGGCAACGAGAATGGCCCCGGCAATCAGCCCCATGGTCATATTGGACGGCGGTCCGGCAATCCCCGAGACATGGTTGACCCCGCCGCCAATCTGCATCATGGCCCCACTGAGCGACGCGCTCATCGCCATAACCAGGGCATAAAGACAAAGGGCGTCAATCGCGTGTCCGCAGGCCCCGACGCTATACTTGCCCAGTAAGGGCGCCAAGGGCGCGCCCAGGGTGAAAGGGCGTTTCATGTTATAGAAGGCAAAGGCAAACATCAAACCGAGCAGGGAGGGAATGGCATACGGCGTCCACGTCCAATGCAGGAGAACCGTCGACATCGCAAAGGTTGCCGCCGCCGGCGAGTTCGGCACGATCCCGGTGCTGATCGGCGGCTTGCTGAAATAGGACAAGGGTTCGACCGGCCCCCAGAACAGAATTCCAACGGCAATGTTGGTGGTCAGCACAATCACAAACAGTTGCCATTTGGTGAGCAGGGGCTTGGCTTTCGGCCCCCCGATCACCACGCGTCCAAACGGCGACACATAAATAAGCGCACACACCACCACGACCGCAAAGGCCGTCAATGAAACCAGCCATCCAAAGGTATCGAGCACCCATCCATAAACGCCGGTTACGGTTGCGGAAAACCGGCCCGCATCAAGAAAGTTGGCGGCGATGGCGGCAGCCAACAGCAGAAACGGAGGGAAAAACACCCAGGGTTTCAACTTTTTCATCGGCGTCGCCCTTCCGGACCTTTGGTTGACCGCGTTCCGTTTCAGCTGTTACAGAAAATCCCGGACATAGGTGCGCCACCAGTCCTCGCCGCTGGTGCGCCACGTCTTGTCATCTTCTTTCAGCCGCGCCTCCACCGCTTTCAGCCTTTCCGCGACAACCCGGTTGTCCTCTTCCGGGTATTCGCGTTGCAAGATGGTTTTAACCTTCTTATGAGCGGTGGCATACCAGTCCTCATGGGATAGCGGCGCGCGGCCCGAAAAATCGGAGTAGTGGACGGACTCTTTCATATGTTCCAGGGTGTGATCGTGGCCGATGTAATTCGTGTTCGGGTGACCTTCCTGCAGGATGACGTCGAGGGCGAGGTGGGCCGCATCGGTTAGCCCGAGTTTCATGCCGCTGCGAATCTGGCTGACCATCTCATCCACCAGGACCAGGTGCTCCAGGCTCAACATCAACGTGCCATCCAGCAATCCGGTGTGAACCAGGTTGGCGCCGGCGGCCGTGATCATCTGCAACCCCCAGGCGGTTTCGACGGCAGCCCGCACGCCGACTTTGCGGGCATTGGTGTTGCCGGCCTGAATGCGTGACGGCAACCCGTAATAGTGGGCCAGTTGAGTGATTCCCACATTGAAGGCCGCGGACTCGAAATTCCCCAGAGCGATGTCGCCCACCCGCAAATCCATGACTCCGGAGACGGACCCATAGATGGCCGCCGTGCCGGGCGCGCACAGTTGGGTGAATAGGACTCCGCTCATGACTTCGGCGTTGTGCTGGACCAGGGAAGCCTCCAGCGTCACCGGGCCGGTCGCCCCGATCATCACTTCGGGAGAGAACATGATAAAACACGATTTCCCGAATTCTTTGATGCCGTCCATGATGGTCCGCACGTGGTCCGAGTGATACTGCAGAGGACTGACGGGGTTGCACCAGACGAGCGGCGTATCCTGCGCCAGGAGTTCCGCGGTCTCGCCCGGGCCGGCAACGATCGCGTGGCGCAGCAGTTCCATCTTTTCCAGGGGTTTGTACGTGCGGGGACTGTGAACGATCAAATTGGGGTCTCTTCCATGCAAAATATTGGAATGGATCGCGAGTTTCTTCATCCGCGGACTCGGCCGGCTGCGCACCCGGCACCGCAGATAGTCCACACAGACCGCGGCCGCATTGTAGTCGGGGAAAACGGTATTGGCGCTGCGCTGCAGGGCGGTAATGTGGCAACAGCAGTCGTATTTCAGGTTCGGCAGACTGTCCATCATCAGGAACTTATCATCGCCGTCCGACTCCACCAGATCGCGCGCCCCGGCCTCGTAGTCATACAGGTAATAGGGATTGCCGATAAGCCCCACGTGCGATTCGCCCTGCTTCAAACCCAGCGGTTCCGACATCCCCAACTTGACCACGCAGATTTTCAATTGATTGCGGTCGGGAATCGTTTTGAGACAGGCTTCGAAGAGCGCTGGCGGGATCCGGACCCGGTCGCCGTCGATCCGGCACCCATGCTTCCGAAACAGCGCGATGGCTTCCGGACAGTCGGAGAACCATACTCCGTTCTTTTCCAGGATATCGAGCGTGGCCTCGTGAATCCGGCCGACGGCTTCATCGGAAAGCAGCGTTAGGCCCATGAATTCCTGATTCCTCGGATTTCCCGGACAGCCTTGCCCGGCTCCGTCGCCGGACCGTGGCGGGCCATTGTACAGGGCCCCGACGTTTTTTCTAGCACTTTTCGTAACCGTTCACGGAATTGGGTGCGGCAAGATTTTCTGGCAGCCCCGGAAGCCCCGAAGGGGTCCCTTCGGGAGGGCGGGCTGTACTCTAGCCACGGGCTTGCGAACATTTTGCATCGGGTTTTGTAGCGCGGGGGTTTATCCCCCGCGGCCGTGGGCTGTGGGGCGTTTTGCGCGGGGGGCAAGCCCCCGCGCTACAAGTAAGGCTCCGATAATCGGTTGTGGTTGACGATGCAAAATGTTCTTGCGCCCGTGGCTAGAGAATCCCGGCGCGCCGGGACCTCCGGCACTTGTTCCTGGCTCGGAAGATGTCATCGGAAGGCGCGATCTGCGGTTTACGCAACTTGGGCGGCAAAACGGCCGCCGGCTGGGTCTTGGGCGATGGAAGATCTGCCGACGCCCCGTTGGACCCCTCCGTGGCCTCAGGAGACGGGATGACGGTCTGCTTCGTGCCGCCGGGAGCCACCTGCTCGTAACTTCCCGATCCGGTCATGACCTTCGCCTCGTCAAAGTAGAGCGTACCGGGACTGCCTGACCCATACAGACCAAACTTGAACGCAAATTGGCTGCGGTAGTAGAAGGCATTGCACCCATTCTGTGTATAGACCTTCTTTCCGTTGACCCAGATTTCCGTAAGTCCGTCGTCTTTCAGAGAAAAGAAATGGTGAAACACGAAATCATACCATTGGCCGGGTTTGGCTTTCTCCACGAGCGTGGCACGCTTGCGCACAGCCTCGGCCGACTTGGACGCCTTGGAGTTGTTCCAGTAAATGAACTGTCCATTGTCGAACCGAAGACAAGCTTCAGGGCCGCGAGCGTATTCCTTGCCCTGGGCCGCGTTGGGCATGCCGCCATGCCACTGAATACACATTCCTCCATTAGCGGCCCCGGACTCCGGAACAAGGATGCTGATCCCGGCCCAGAAATGCTGATTCAATCGTGGGCTATTCTTTTCATCTCTATTCACCAATTCCAGTTCCATGCGGCGGCCGTTTTCGCTCCGCACGCATTTCATCGCGCCCCTTCCCAGCCGAGCAGGTGACTCGACAATGCTCACCTCCCCCGCACTGCCGGAGTAGCCGGTGGCAGGATGGATTCTCCTGTGGCTCCAACCTTCGCCCTTGGCTTGGGGTTCGACATAGTAATTCTTCGAAAATTTGCCGTCGAACGACTCCTCCCAGGTTGCGCCGCAAGCCGATCCGAACGAAATCATTACTACAAGTCCTGCAAGAGGCGCCGTGGCCAGAGTCCTGTTTTTTGGCATAAGCGTTATGGCTTTTTCCTTCCTTACCCCGAATTCTCCGAATTCGAATTGGCCTCCGAATAGGCCTCCGAATTAAGTATTGTGTCCCCCGAACTATAACTATGGTATAATGTGTCATGTCCCTGTTCGTGCGGTGCTGGCCTGAGGCGACGCTTCGCGTTGCTTCGCAGCCTGTAGGGAGCGCGTTGCGCGCATGCCCAAAACGAGCAGGAGAAGCCCCAATAACATGGCGCAGATTACGGTCCAGAACATTATTCCCCAGGCTATAACCGTACGACCATACTCGCTGGTTGCCTGCCAGTAGTAGCGATAGGATAAGAACAACATTGCGTATGGCATTACCCCACCAGCAAGGCCGAGTCCCAAACTAACAAGCGACCTCGATAGTCGTGTTGCTGCTCTTCTCGCGTACAGGCTCGAAACAGACGCCATAATCAAGGCACCCCATATACCGATGGCCCAAGCCCTCTTCGCGGCCGTGGCTGCTTCATCTTGCACGCTGGCTCTTGCGCCGCGCTCTGTCGAGTCCCTCTCGGCACTTGCTACCTGCGCTGACGCAACGGCGCAAAAGTAAAGTAGTGTGACGAAGGCAACCGTTGCTGTAGACCACCGAATGCGTCGCTCACGGTTCATTGATCTGTCCTCTCCTTTGGGAAATTTGAGGAGTTCGGGGGACACAATACTTAATTCCTTTGTCTCTTGTTGGGTTTCGGGCCGGGTTTTTGGCGGCGGCGAGATTATCGAGCCTGGCGAGCACGGCCCCGTCTCCGGTAATCGGATAGTTGTAGTATAGGTTGCGGGCGTCGGGCCTGCCAGACGTAGTTCGGGCGACGGATCACCGGCTTGACGCGGGCGTCGCCTAGGGGGCGGCGAGTTTGGGCATCGGCGGCGTCCGGGCGATGGTCTTGAGTTCCGGCTTCTGGACGCCGAACTGGTCCATCGGGAAGTTCACGAAGCCGAGTTTCAGGGCCGGCGAGCCTTCCTTCACGCGGTAGTCGCCGTTGGCCGGATCGACGAACATCGCGTCGGCGACGATCGAGTGGGCGTCGCGTTTGGACTGCTCAGCGAGTTTCGTCGCGGGCTTCGGTTCCGTCATGCCGTCGCGGTGGACGAGGTTGTAATCCATCTCTTTGCCCCACGGGGTGGACGGCATGCCGCCGGCGGGCAGGTAGTGGTCGGTCCAGAAGATGTTCCGCCGGACCACGTCTTCGCTGTGCTTGAACCACACGTGGGGGGCGAACCCGCTAGAGGCCATGATGTTGTTCTCCACCACGCGGAAGAATCCCTCGCGATTTTTGATGCCGCCGTTCAGGCAGAGGTTATTGTAGATGTGATAGTTCGATGATCCGTCGTCGAGGTCGATGTCCCATCCGTGGTCGCATCGCCAGCGGTTGTTGCGGAGGACGGTCGTCTTGACGGCATCCAGGCGCACGAGGTTTTTCTCTTTTTCCCAGGTTTGGTCGTCGTTCAGGTCGAGGCCGCGCAGGCCCCAGTAGCGGTCGCGTCCCCAGGAGTTGAACGATCCGTGGTCGCCGGTCTCCTTGACCGTGTCGAAGACGTCGCAGAACTCGATGACGTGTCCGCCCCAGCATCCGTCGCCGATGTTGATGCCGGCGCGCGGCACGTCGTAGAGGGAGCAATGCCGCACCGTGATGTTTTGCGCCATGGCGATCTGGACGGGGGCAGTCTGCTTCTCCACGCGGCCGGAGAGGTAGATCAGACAATCGTCGACGAGGCAGTCGGCGGGGTAGTTGTCGGTCTTGGGCCCCGGGGTGCGGTCGATGTCCGCGAGTTTCTGCTGCTGCCCGTACTCGAACAGCGGATTGCGGACCGCCCCGGGATCGCCCACGAGCGCCACGCCGTTGGCGCCGGCCTTGGCGATGTGGCAGCCTCGGACGGTCAGGCGGCGGTTGTAGTGGTTCACGAAGACGGCGTTGCCGCCGACTTGGTCGATGAAGCAGTCCAGCAGGGAGCAGTCTTCGGCGCCGGTGTAGAAGATCGCGCCGCCGCGGTAGGTGGTCCAGTCGCTCCGGAGGAGCGGTTCCTTGGTGTCCATGAAGGTGCGCGCGGCGTGGCGGAATGTCAGCCCCTTGAGGGTGATGAACCGGACCGGCTTCTGCTGCGATCCCTGGAACTCGACCAGGTGCCGCAGGCGGACGGCCTCGACCGTGGCCTTCGCCAGGTCAACTCCCGGCGGCGGATAGAAGTACAGCGTGTGGGTCTTGCCGTCGAGATACCATTCGCCGGGGGCGTCGAGTTCCTCGAAGATGTTTTCCACGAACCGGTACTGGCCGTGCATGCCCATGCGGCGGTTGTTCTGCCAGCCGCCCTCGTACTGGAGGGCGCCCTTGTCGTCCTTGCCCGTGATGACGTAATGGAACCCGCCCCACAGGTGGCGGTGCATCGCGTGGATGAAGCCGCCGCGCGGGTCGTCCCACCGCTTCGCGCGCTCGGGACTGATGGCGTCAGCCGCATAGCCATTGTAGATACGTTCGTTTGGGTTGAAGTTGGGATAGCGTGCCATGGGCTGGCGCTCGCCGTTGACGAATAGTTGATCGGTGGCGAAGCCCGCCGGCACCTGGGCCTTCATAATTCCGTCGCGGTGCGGCTCCCACTTCAGGTCCTTCAGCCTCGCGCCGCCGCTGATCACAACCGGCTCTTTCCGGTAGGCCTGGTACACCACGGGGGCCGCTTGGACGCCGGAATCCTCCGCGGTGAACGTCAGGGTCTCGGGCAGGTAGTACGTCCCCTCCCTCAGAAAGACCGCGACGGGTTCGCGGCCGTTCGCCTGCCTCGCGGCCTGTTGGGCGCGCTGCGGGGTGGCGAACGGCTGCTCCAACGTGCCGGGGTTCGTATCCGCCCCGCTCGGAGAGACAAAGTAGTTCGCGGCAAGCGCCGGAGGGCTAACCGTGAACAGCAGGATCGCTCCCGCCAACGCGATGAAGACGAAATGTGCGATTCTCACCTCTGGTGTCCTTTCTCACGCGTGCATTCCCTGAAGCCGGGATCTCCCATAGGGCTGCCACCCACGACCCTCGCGGACCGTTCGTGCATGAGTGTACCCGGTTTCCGGGGTTCAACAAGGACTTTGTCCGGTCCCCCACGGGAACCGAAGCCTTGCCAAGGCATGGAGGCAGGATGGAATTATCGGGAAGACCACGACGGAGGGCCGGGGTTATATGGGAAGTGTCGGTTTATGAGGCGGATTCTCCTTCCGGGAAAGCGTCCGAAAACCGTGTATTCCAGACTAAACTTAGAGGCTCTAATGCTCTGTTGAAAACATCGGTGTTTCTGTAGCGCGGGGGTTTATCCCCCGCGCACAAACAGCGCGGGGCACAAGGCCCCGCGCTACGAAAGGCATCTTTTCAACAGAGCATTAGGCGCTCTTCATTATGCGAAGGTTGATGCTCATCCTGGGCGTGACGTTGCTGTGCGTTTCGCCGGCACGATCCCAAACGACGCTGGATGGGGACTCGTTGGCCTACCGCTCGACGGGGGCCTCGTGCCCGGACAAGGCATGGCGCCTCAACGAGAACGGGTTTGTCGGCACCTATATCCAGGTTGCCACGGCGACCGAAGTCTCGTTCACCATCCGCGCGTCGAAAAGCAGTTCGGAGCCGAACACGCCTGTGCTGGGACTCCGCGCCGCCGATTTCGCAACGAGCTGGCCCGTGACCGCGATGGGCGACAACTACCGTTCGCACACGCAGACGTGGACGCTGCCCGCCGGCACCTATTGCATCCGGGTGGAGAACAGCAATAATCACCCCTCGGGCGGGCCCCGGGCGGTGAATGTCCGGGACCTCACCATCACCGGGGCGACCGTCCTGAACGCGGCGACGGATGCCCACGCGCTCGCCGCGGCCGACACGTACATCGAACACTTCCGTAAAGGCCCCGCCACCCTGACGGTCACGGGGGACATGCGGCCGCTTCCCAACGCGCCGGTGCGCATCCGTCTGAAGCGCCATGCGTTCAACTTTGGGACCGCCGTCGCGGAGTCCCCCTGGCTGACCGGCTCCGGCGTCCACGACGTCCACTACCGGAACTTCGTGATCGGCAACTTCAACGCGGTTGTCCCCGAGAACGCCGGCAAGTGGACTTACAACGAACGGGCGCGCGGGGTTGTCAGGCTCGATTTTCTGGATGGCCTCATGGATTTCGCGGCACGCAACGGCAAGCGGGTGCGGATGCATGGCGTGTTATGGGATCTTTCCAAGCCCCGCTGGGTGAGGGCCCTTCAAGACACGGCCCTCCACGGGGCCAGTCCGGCGGAGCGTGACGCGGCCAAGGCGGATCTGCGCGCCGCGATCAGTCAACGCATCCAGTATTTCGTCAGGGAACGCGCCCAGCGCTACTACGAACTGGACGTGATCAACGAGTCCGTCCACTCGCCCGTTTATTATGAGATTTTCGGCACCCAAGGCGTCGCGGGCATTTACAACGAGGTCAAAGCGGCGGCGCTGGCCGCCGGGGCTACGACGCGCCTTGTCACGAACGAATTCGACATTCTCCAATCGTCCGGCAAGACCAGGGATCCATATGCCAATTGGTATCGGCGCCACATTGAAGTGCTCCGCGCCGCCGGCGGCGCGGTCGATGGAATTGGCATCCAGTATTACGCGGTGGACCGCGGCCCGGGGCAAACAAACAACGCGCACAATCCCTCGCGCATCGCGCAGGTATTCCACAACCTGGCGACGGCCAACCTGCCGCTTTCGTTGTCTGAATTCGGCGTGCAGGATTCGGGCCCCCCGGCGCCCGAGCGTGTGGCGGACATCCTCGCCGACACCTTGCGCCTCTGTTTCGGTCACGAAAAGATGACGACGTTTATCAGTTGGGGCTTTTGGTCGTCACGCATGTGGCGCGTGGCTCCCGCGGGGGCGCTGGTGGATGCCCGTTGGAACCTCACCCCCGCCGGCAGGGTTTGGCAGCAGTTAATGGGCGTGCGCGATTGGGATATCCCCAACCTGCCCACGTGGACCACCGATGTCTCTCTGGCCACCGACGCTCAGGGCCGCGTGAACTTTGTCGGCTTCTATGGCGACTATGAAGTTATCTGGGGCCAACAGCGCGGAGAGTTCACGCTGACCCAAGGGACGGCCGACTATACGGTCGCCGTAAGTTCTTGCCCTCTCCCGTCGAGGGAGAGGGAGCGCGGCGGGCGAAAGGCGTCCCGGGGATTCGCTGCGCTCATCCCCGGGCTTTAACCAGGATTTTGCGCCATTGCTATAAGTACTTGCGCAATAAAGACTTCGCTCTCGGGTTTCTCTTGAACCCTTTTCAGGAGACAAGGCATGGTGGGGTGGCATGGCCACGCTGTTTTGCGTGGCCATGCAGAGTGACCATTTGCATGTCCACCCGGAACAGGGTGGACATGCCACCCACCGCGTAGATGCAAAATCCTGTTAACGGCGCGGGGGGAAGGGTCAGGCGACGACGTATCCCGGCGCGAGGGTTTCGCCGTGGTCGCGGTACCACTGCCGGAGCCGCTTGCGGCAATCGAGGAGCGTGTCGCGGCAGGTTGGGTCCTCGGCCAGGTTCTTCATCTCGCCGGGGTCGTTCTCCAGGTCGACGAGCATTTCGCGGCGGTCGCCGATGTCGTAGACGGTGTACTTGAAGCGGTCGGTGCGGAGGGCGCGGCAGTGCCTGCCCTCGACGACGAGCGCATCCCGCCAGGAGGTCGGCGTGCGTCCCTCGGCCAAGGGGCGGACGCTGAGCCCGGCCCGATCCTTGGGGACGGGGATCCCCGCGAAGTCGCAGAGGGTCGGGATGAGGTCGAGGCCGGTGGAGACGAGGTGCCGGCGGTCGACGAGGCCCGGGCGGGTGACGCCCTTCCAACTGACGAGGAAGGGCACCCGCTCGGATTCCCCGTAGAGGACGGACTTGTGTTCGAGGCGGTGGGAGGCGTCCATGTCGCCGTGGTCGCTGGAGAAGACGACGAGGGTGCTCTGCTCCAGTTCCGCCTCGCGCAGGGCCCGGAGGACGACGGCGATTTCGGCGTCGACCTTTTCGGTGAGTCGGCAGTAGTTCCAGCGGTGCGTCCGCCAGTCGTCGAGAGTCCAGTGTTCGCGGACGAAGAAGCGGAAGGCCCGCGGGTCGACCTCCTTGACGCCATCGGGCTCGCCGGCGGGAACCTCGAAATTGGCGGGGAGGGGCGGGCACGCGTTCTCGATGAACTCCTGGCGTGAGGTGCCGGCCGGCAGTCGCAGGTCCTCCAGGAGCGGGGCGCCGCCGGGACCTGCCTTGGCGGGAGCGCCGGCGTTTTTCGCGTGGGCATTGAGGGCCATGTAGCAGATGTCGTGCGGATTGATGAAGGAGGCGACGAGGAGGAAGGGCTTCGGATGTTCGCGGCGGAGGAATGCGGCGCAGGCGTCGGCGAGGCCGGCCCGCTCGTCCCGGGTGATATAGTCGAAGCCCATGGCGGCGGGGGTCATGGGCAGGTGCACCTTGCCGCCGTAGGCCGTCTCGTAGCCGGCGTTGCGGAAGAGCCGGCCCAGCGAGTGCGCAAGGATCGCCTCCGTGACGTTCGCCTTTGCCTGCGGCATGTCCTCGTTCTGCTCCATGCCGATGCGGCTGGGCATGACGCCGGTCATCATGCCGACCCTCGCGGGGACGCAGACGGGGTTGGCGGCGTGTGCCAGCGTGAAGCGGGCGCCGTTGGCGGCCAGGCTGTCCATGGCGGGAGTTTTCAGGTAGGGATTGCCGGCACAAGACATCATCTCGGCGCACTGCTGATCGGTGAAGATGTAGAGGATGTTCGGCCGGCGGGGCTGGTCGGACGGCGGCCCGGCGGCGCGCAGCCACGACGGCACGGATAGCGCCGCCGCCCCGCCGCCCACCGCTTTCAGAAAATCCCGGCGCGATGGACGCTTCATCGTTCGCGATTCCTTTCCGGCTTGGCGGAATCTCCTGCCTTGCACGGGCTGGTCCCGGGGATTCGCTGCGCTCATCCCCGGGCGTTATGTAGGCGTGCGGGTCGCGGGCAGAGGTCAGGCCAGCAGCTCCCACGCGATGGGGATCTTCTTCAACGCATAGCCGATCTCGCGCGTGTAATCGCCGTAGCAGACCATCCAATGGAAGCCCGGCATGCGTTCGGCGAGGAGGTCGTCATCGACGTCGTAGGCGATGTCGATCTGGCTGCGGCAGATGGGCAGGAACGGGGCGTCGAGGATCTTCGCCTTCAGGCCGACCCACCGCTGGGCCTTGAAGTCCGGCAGGACGCACGTGATGACCTGGCCCTTGTGCATCTCGACCTTGGGGGCGGCGCCGAAGTCCGACTCGAAGTGCGTGACGATACGGACCGGCTCCAGGTTCTTGCCGTCCATCTTCCGCGGCGCCGTACAGTGCGCCAGGGTGGTGATGCCGTGGTGCGGGTACGTGGGATCGTTCAGGAACGAGGGATGTCCGGTGATGTTGGCCATCAGGACGCCCGCCGGAATGGCCACAAAGTCCGACTCGCAGAACGCCAGGTACCCGTCGTCGTTGAGCGTTGAGAGCGACAGGCAGGCGACGGCGTCGGTCACCTGCATGATGGTGCCCATGCAGGCGTTGACGGTGATGGCCTTGGCCTCGGCCTTGGTCATCAGGCTGCGGAAAATGTCGTCGAGCAGGAAGCACCCCTCGACGTACTCCTTCTTCGTTTCGAGACTGACGCCCTTGCCCTTGAGGTAGGCCTCGGTGCGGTCGCGGGCGCGCTGCATGGTTTTCTCGTCGGCGCGGGCGGCCTGGATGATCGGGCCCAGTTCCTCGTACGAGACGGTCTGAAGGTCCATTTTCCACTTGGCGCGCGCGAGGTCGGGGGCGTTGGGTGTGGCCCAGCCGGCCGGCCCGCCGATGCAGACGATGCCCGAGTCGAGCGTGTTCTTCAGGCCGCACAGCGCCCGCAGCCGCCACGCGATGTCGTCCTGCTTGTCGACGACCACGTCCGTGTAATCCACGCCCTTCACCTGCAGGGTGTCGGTGTGCTGGCGGAGGTAGCGAGGCGAGATGATCTCGTACCACAGGTACAGGGGTCCCGAGCGGTGGCGGAGGAAGAAGATGACGTGCTTGCCGGTCTCGACGGCGGCGCTTAAGATGCTCTGCGGCCCGCCGGCCGCGTAGATGATAAGGGTGTCGGCCTGGGCGAGGTCGCCGAGGGCCTTGAACTCGTTCGGGTTCCGGACGGGCGAGACGGGGAGAAACTCGACGGGGAAGTCGGCGTCGGCCTTGAGTTTCTCGAGTTCGTCCTGGATGCGTTTGACCTCGGCGTCGGCGTCCTGCTGGGTCTGGATGCCGCCCCAGGACCGCCAACTGGTCTTGTTGCGGCGGCGGGGGATTTCGAACATCAGGACGGGTTTGACGACGAGGGGCTTGCGCGCCGGGGGCATGGGCACGTCCCCGCCGCCCGAGGCCGCCCTCAGCGACGCCCACGTGGCGCCGACCAGGGCGGCTGCGCTGAACGCGATGCCCGTGGCCTTGAGAAAGTCGCGCCGGGAAACACCCCCCGGGTCGCACCGCTCGCCGCCGCAGCAGCAGTGCAGGTGGGATGGGTCGGTTCCGGCAGGCTCGCGATCCGCCATGGGTAATTCTCCTTTCCGGGAGGTTGACGTTGCGTCCAGGGCGCCGCCGCTCGCGCGGCGTCACGTTCGACGGCACCCCAGTTTAGGGCGCCAGGGGGCGGCATGTCAAGGCCGTCGCCGCCCGCGCCGGCGCGCAAGCGCGAGCGGCGGCGATGCGCCGTGTTGAAGACGGTTCGGCTACTCGGCCGCGCCGCCGGTGAGCGTCGCCAGATACGATTCGCCGAGTTGCTTCACGTGGTCGGCGATGGTTTGGAAGGCGTCCAGATGGTCCTCCTCATCGGCGAGGAGTTCTTCGAAGATTGTCTTGGAGACCTGGTCGCGGGCCTGGGCGCAGGCGAGGGCGGATTCGTTGTACAGTCGGACGGCCCCGGCTTCGAGGCCGATGTCCGTGGCGAGCATCTGGGGAATCGTCTGGCCCTTCTTGGCCAGACCGTCGGGCTTGCTCGTCGGCGTGCCGCCGAGGAAGAGGACCCGCTCGGCGAGTTTCTCCGCGTGCTTCATCTCGGCGATGGCGGTGTCCTTGAGGACCTTGGCCAGTTTGCCGAAATCCGCGTCATCGAGTTCGTAGTGCTGGGCCATGTACTGGAGGATGGCCCCGAGTTCCTGCGCCCGCGCGTCGTTCAAGAGGTCGATCACCTTTTTTGCGTCCGCCTTGGCCATGGTTTCTCCTCTCCTCGTCCCTGGTTGCTTTGGTTTCTGAAACCGACAGGTCGCTTCACACATCTATTTTATAGAGCGCCGGGCGGCCGGCGTCAAGGGCCGACCGGCGCGGAAGCGTTTCGCACCTATTCCTCGCCTGTGCCGAAGAGCGCCTCGACGAACTCCTCCGGGTCGAACGGGGCGATGTCGTCCGCCTTTTCGCCGATGCCGACGAACTTGACCGGAATCCCCAGTTCCCGTTTGATCGCGAGGA
>Ga0307379_10001161_pt1 | contig 42086 bp, 37 predicted proteins | sample UN2MG_FD_202237 | JGI IMG/M metagenome (GOLD analysis project Ga0307379, IMG submission 202237) | Soil microbial communities from Risofladan, Vaasa, Finland - UN-2 | ecosystem: Environmental > Terrestrial > Soil > Coastal area > Acid sulfate soil | place: Finland: Risofladan, Vaasa | collected...
TGGCATCAGGCCTCCAAAGGGTGATGTTTATTTCTCGGTTGAGGGGGGCAGTGGAGAAGTGGGATACTATATCGTTTCGGATGGAACGGACAAGCCCTATCGGCTTCATCTCAGAGGACCCTGTTTCCACATCGTTGCTGCTCTCGAGGAGATGATCCAGGGTCACTATATTGCAGATATCATCCCGACATTTGGCGGTCTGAACATGATCGGAGGAGAGCTGGACAGATGAGTCCTGAATTTTCCGAGCAGACAAGAAAGAAGCTTGAAGAAGTCATTGCTCGCTATCCGCAGAAAAGGGCTGCGTTGCTTCCAATCCTGCATCTCGTGCAGAAAGAAATCGGCTACATCTCTGGGGCAGAGGAAAAACAGGTCGCTGACCTGTTGGAGATCAAGCCCATCCAAGTGAGAGAGGTTGTCACATTTTATACGATGTACAACCGCCAATCCGTAGGAAAGTATCACATCCAGGTCTGCTCCAACCTGACGTGTTCATTGCTGGGAGCACAGACTCTCATCGATTACTTGATGGAAAAATTGGGGATCGACCTGGGTGAGACAACAGAGGATAAGAAGTTCACGCTCAGCACAGTTGAGTGCCTCGGGGCTTGCGAACATGCGCCCTGCATGATGGTCAATTATGACTATTACGGGAATCTGGACAAGAAGACAATTGATAAAATCCTGGATAACTTAGAATAAAAACGAAACAGTGAAAGAAAAACTTTTAAGTAAACTTTTTGATGTTGAAAACGCCCACACGATCAGTGTCTATATACAGAAGGGTGGATACAAAGCTGTCCAGAAAGCTCTCAAGGAAATGACTCCGGAGAAAATCCTCGATGAAGTCAAGGAAGCAAACCTGCGGGGTCGAGGGGGCGCTGGATTTCCTGCAGGGGTCAAATGGGGTTTTGTGCCAAAGGGAACGGACAAACCCAAGTATCTCTGTGTGAACGCCGATGAAGGCGAGCCCGGAACATTCAAAGACCGCTATATCATGACACACAATCCCCATCTGCTATTAGAGGGAATCATCATCACTTCCTATTGCGTAGGTATCCACAATGCTTTCATCTACATCCGAGGCGAATATGAGGTAATTGCCCTCAGACTAGAGGAGGCGATAGCAGAGGCTTACGCAGAAGGATATCTTGGGAAAGACATTCTCGGGAGTGGTTTTGACCTGGAAGTCTGTGTCCACAGAGGAGCGGGTGCTTATATCTGTGGGGAAGAGACCGCTCTCTTGGAGTCCCTCGAGGGGAAAAGAGGAAACCCCCGCTTGAAACCCCCATTCCCGGCTTCTATCGGGCTTTTTAAGTCTCCCACAGTGATCAATAACATCGAAACGCTCTCGAATGTCCCATTTATTATTCTAAACGGAGCGGATTGGTTCAAAAAACAGGGACTGCCCAAGGATGGAGGAACACGGATCTTTGGTGTGAGCGGGATGGTGGTCAAACCTGGGATTTTCGAACTCCCGGTTGGGACAAACCTTAAAGAGATCATCTTCAAACATGCCGGCGGCATGAAAAAGGAAAAAACGCTGAAAGCTGTCATACCCGGCGGGATGTCAGCGCCAATCCTGACGCCTGACGAGATCGATATACCGATGGATTTCGATTCTCTCATGGAGGCAAAATCCATGCTCGGATCGGGTGCCATTATTGTTATCGATGAAGAAACCTCTATGCTGGAAGTGCTGAGGCTCGTTACCAAATTTTACTCCCATGAGTCTTGCGGCCAGTGCACGCCCTGTCGTATCGGAAATGCTTGGATCAACAAGACAGTCAATCGTATGGCGAACGGTGAAGGCAAAAAAGGTGATATCGACAATATTGTCCGCGTGGCCTCCAATATATTGGGAAAGACTCTGTGTCCTCTTGGGGACGCGGCGGCTATGCCAATCCTCTCGATTGCCCAGAAATTCAGAGATGAACTTGAATCTCACATCAAGGACAAATGACCGGATAAAAGGAAACCGATGGTAAAGATTTTCATAGATGGTCAGCCAGTTGATGCACTTGAGGGTACAACTATCTTCAACGCAGCTAAAGAAGCGGGAATTGCTATCCCTCACTTCTGCTATCATCCTGCCTTCGAGCCAGAAGGAACCTGTCGCATGTGCTTAGTCGAGATCGAGGGAATGCCCAAACTGGAGCTATCCTGTTCCACACGAGTCCGAGATGGGATGAAGGTTTTTACCAAAAACGAAAGAGTTGTTGAAGCGAGAAAGGGAGTCTTGGAGTTTTTGCTCGCTGAACACCCGCTGGATTGTCCCATCTGCGATCAAGCAGGAGAGTGTAAGCTCCAGGATTATTACGAGGAGTATGGCCTGTTTGATAGCCAATTCAGCGAGGTCAAAGAAAAGAGACGGAAAAAGGCCCAGATCGCAAGAAATCTCCTTCATGACCAGGAACGTTGTGTCTTGTGCAGGCGTTGCGTGCGTTTTTTGAAAGAAGTGACAGGGACAAACGAGCTGGGCGTTTTTGAAAGGGGTAACCACACAGAGGTCAACATCCTGGATGAGATTTATGTGGACAATAATTATTCAGGGAACCTGGCTGAAATATGTCCTGTAGGGGCCATTACCGATTCTGATTTTCGATTCAAGACTCGGAGCTGGTTTCTGGACAGTGGCGATTCTATCTGCCCCCACTGTAGCAGAGGATGCAGCATCTCTATCCATTACATAAGTGCTTTTCACCGTTTTCCAGTCCCCAAGCGTGTGTTTCGATACAATTCCAGGAAAAATCCTGCTATCAATGGATTCTGGATATGTGACGTCGGACGCTATAATTATTCCTACCTGGATGATAATCGTCTCGAAAGGATCATCAACAATAGCAGAGAGGACAATCTAACATGGGAGACTGTGATTCCTTTCATCGCTAAGAAGATGAGACGACTCAGAGATATGGACGAAGCGTCCCAACTAACCCTCATCTTGAATACATGGCTAACCAATGAGGAATTGTTCCTTGTGAAAAAACTGTTTATCGAAAACTTTCATGTTGAAAAGATCTTCTTTGTTGATCCGCCTCAGGGAAAAGCTGATGATATCTTGCTCACATCGGAACGCACCCCAAACAGGAGAGGTGCACATGAGATTGGTTTTGAAATAAAGCCTTTGGATTGGAGTATGCTTTCAGAGAATACAGATATGCTTTTGGTATTCGGAAGCTTTTTAACGGAGCAGACAAAATCCGGGGAGATCAAAACTCATCTCGATAAAATAAAAAACACGATCCTTTTAACTCCTCACTCCAGTGATTTGGACGCGCTCGTGGATGTTGTTTTACCCACAACTGTGATTCCTGAAAAATCTGGATCTTTAACAAATGTGGACGGAATTGTTCAAGAATTTTCGCCTGTCCTTGAAGGTAAAGGGGAGTCACGGCCGGAATGGAAGATTCTTATCGACCTGGCGAATTTGGCGAATGCTGATTTCAGCGTCAAAACATTCACATCACCTGCCGTGATTTTAGAAGAAATGGGCAAAGAAATAGCTTTCTTTAAGAAAAGACAATGATTGACATACTCATCGTGCTGATCAAGGTCGTTTTTGCCATGATGTGGTTTCTTGTTCTTGCACTCTATCTGACCTGGGCAGAACGGAAAGAAAGCGCCGTCATGCAGGATAGAATAGGAGCGAATAGGGCGAACATCTGGAAATTCCGGATTATCGGCCTATTCCAGCCTTTTGCCGATGCCGTAAAGATGTTTTTTAAAGAGGATTTTACTCCCGTCTTTTCCAGAAGATTCATCCATAACCTCGCTCCATTCCTGTCCTTCTTTTTTGTACTGGTGACAATCGCCGTTGTCCCCTTTGGGGATGTCCTCCGTCTGGGAGGGAGAGAGATCAAGCTTCAAGTTCTGGATATCGATGTTGGCCTTCTCTTTCTTATAGCTATGCTGTCCATGAGCATTTACGGTGTGATCTTGAGCGGTTGGGCTTCTAACAGCCGCTGGACACTTTTGGGCGGCTTAAGAGGTGCTGCACAACTCGTATCATATGAGATAGCCCTCGGGCTGTCGTTGATCGGCCTGATCATGGTTTTCCCCTCGCTTTCGCTATCCAATCTCGTTCAATACCAGGGAGAGCTGCTCTTTGGATGGCTGCCAAAATGGGGGATCATCTACCAACCTTTGGGCTTTATCATCTTTCTGTTCGCTGCTGTCGCAGAGTCGGAGAGAGTTCCATTCGACCTGCCTGAGGGGGAATCTGAGATCATCGGCTTTTTTACGGAGTACAGTGGCCTCAAATGGGGACTGTACATGTTTACAGACTTCATGAAGGTCTTGATCGTGGCCTGCCTTCTCACTACACTCTTTTTTGGTGGATGGCAGGTCCCTTGGTTGGCTGCGGATGGATTCCATTTCCCATGGGGAGGACAGTGGCTTCTGCCTCATGGGATCGTAGTGGCACTCCAGGTATTAACCTTTAATCTCAAAGTCTTCTTTTTCTGCTGGTTCCAAATTCTCGTTCGTTGGACCTATCCGCGTTTTCGTTACGATCAATTAATGGACTTGGGCTGGAAGCTGCTCATCCCGTTGAGCCTATTTAACATTGTGGCGACTGCCATTATTATGAGCTTATAATACAATGACAAAAGCATTCGGTTATTTCATCGAACTTATCAAAGGAAGCATTATCACAACACGGCATTTTGTCGTGAACATGTATTTCCATATCCTCAAACTCTTCGGGATCAAAACCAAGAGAAAAGGGGCCGTTACCACACAGTATCCGGAAGAAAGAGTAGAGATCGCCCGCAGGCATCGCAGCCTCCATCGATTGATGAAGAGGGAAGACGGCAAGCCTCGATGCGTTGTCTGTATGTTGTGTGCTACGGTCTGTCCTTCGGAATGTATTTACGTCGAGGCGGCAGAGGACCCCGATCCCGAAATCCAGAAATATCCTTCCACATTCATCATCGATCTCACGCGATGCTGTTTCTGCGGATTCTGTGTAGAGGCTTGTCCGGAGGACGCCATCCGCATGGATACAGACGAAGTCGAGATCGCTGAGTATTCACGAGAGAGTTTGATTTACGATCTTGATAAACTCACCCGATGACCCCCCAAAAGATCATTCTTGGGCAGTTCGATATCTACGGAATCAGAGATGGTTTCTTCTACCTGGATGGAGGAGCCATGTTCGGGGTCGTGCCCAAACCCCTTTGGGCGAAATTGTTTCCTGCCGATGAATCGAACAGAATTCAAATGGGTCTCAACTCCATCCTCATAAAAGCTGACAAAGAGTTGATCCTCGTCGATACGGGTGTCGGATCCTTGATCCCCCCCAAGTTCTATGATTATTATGCCATCGAGAGAGAGCCTGATCTGGTGGGGTCGCTCAAGGAAATTGGCATTTCCCCCGATGAAATCACTTTTGTGATAAACACACACCTTCATTTTGACCACTGTGGGGGGAACACTACCAGGAACGAACAGGATGATATCGTACCGACATTTCCGAATGCCAAGTATGTCATACAAAAGGGGGAGTGGGAATACGCCCTCAATCCCCACTTCAGGGATAAAGTCAGCTACTTTAGTGATAATTTTTTACCTCTCAAGGAGCATGGACAGTTGCAGCTTGTAGATGGCGATACAGAGATTATCAGTGGTGTTTTTGTTGAACTCATGCCTGGACATACATCTTTCCATCAGGGTGTGAGAGCCCGATCTGGAGCAGAAACATTCGTTTTTTTTGGAGATATGGTCCCCACATCCGCCCATCTAGGATTGGGTTATATTGCCAGCTATGATCTTTTCCCTGTGACAACTCTCGAGACCAAGGCCTCATATTTCGAGAAAGCGGTGAAGGAAAATTGGATCATCGCTTTCGATCATGACCCAGTCCACTATTTTGGAAGGGTCAGCAAAGTCAAAGACAAATACATTTTCAAGCCCCTCTAGTCCTTCTCACGGTTTTCTCCATCAAACAATCTGATCACTGAACAATGTTATTGAGCATTCAAGCCATCGCGGATTCGGAAATACTTGCATAATAGAGGCCAATCAAAGCTAATCTTGAAATTATTTCAATTGGATGGTATAAAAAATGATATTCTAGAGAAAGGTTAAAAAATGAGCGAAGACAACGAAAAAATTGCCTGTCATGTGTGTAAAAAAATGATCCCTAAGGCAGCCGCACTGCATGCAGAAGGGGCAGAATATGTCCATCACTTTTGCGACACCAGTTGCCTGGCATTCTGGGAAGAAGATAAAGAAAAAGAAAAAGAGGAAATCCAGAATTCTTGATCTTAATACAACCAGTGTGAAGTTTCTCATTCCGGATAAATATCCAATTAATCTCATCACATGTTCTGTCCAATGAATATGTTGCTTAGATGCCTTGGGTATTATAAAATCTTTTCTACGTAAAATCCTTTTGCCGACAGATTGTCCATTGGTCACACGCGAGAGATAAAAGAATGGAAAAAAAAGGGAGATCGAATATGTTGATACCGACAGCGATCATGGCCGTTCTTGCAATAGCGGCTCTTTTTTATGCATATTCCAAAGGGGAAGGGCAACACATCACAGGACTGAAGCTATCATTAAAGATGACCATAGAAATTCTGCCACTCCTGTTTTTTGCGTTTATTTTAGCTGGAATGGTTCAAGTGTTACTGCCGCAAGCACAGATAAACCGATGGATCGGGGATGAGTCAGGTCTCAGAGGAATACTCATAGGGACCATCGCCGGCGGGATCACTCCTGGAGGACCCTATGTGAGTTTGCCCTTAGCTGCGGGGCTCCTTAAAACCGGGGCAGGACTGGGAACTATGGTTGCCTATGTGACAGCTTGGTCTCTTTGGGCGATCGCGCGTGTACCTATGGAAGTTGGTATCATGGGATGGAAGTTCACATCTGTCCGTTTTCTATGCACCTTTTTTTTCCCTCCCATAGCTGGCCTTATCGCCCAGACTTTTTTCTCAGGCGTAAAATAGTTCGATGATAAGGAATCAATCGTGAAAATAAAATTTCTGGGTGCGACACAACAGGTGACAGGATCTTCCTATTTATTAGAAGCAGGAGGACTTCGTATAATCATAGATTGCGGATTGTATCAAGAGAGAGAGTATGTCAACCGGAACTGGGATCCATTTCCAGTGCCCGCCAAGCACATCGACTATGTTATTCTGACGCATGTCCATTTGGATCATTCCGGTCTCGTCCCCAAATTAGTTAAGGAGGGATTTTCGGGACGGATTTTGACCACATCGGCATCGCATGAAATGCTCGAGATCGTACTCATGGATTCTGCAAAGATACAAGAAGAGGATGCGGCCTACAAGAAGAAACGCCACAAAAAAGAGAAAAGAAAAGGCACTTATCCTGAGATCCCTCTGTATTCTGTAAAGGATGTAGAAAAAACCTTCCCATTGGTTAAAAACGTCCCCTATGATGCCCTCTATCCACTCAATGATAGAGTAATGATGCGTCTCCATGATGCGGGGCATATCCTTGGTGCTGCCATGGTCGAACTGATCGTCGAAGAGAATAAGAGCCGCAGGCGGTTTATCTTTTCGGGAGATATCGGACAATGGGACAAGCCTCTCGTTCGTGATCCCTCCGTGTTTGAGCTGGCCGATTATGTGGTCATGGAGTCCACATACGGAGACCGGAATCATGAGGATTATGGCAGTGCAACGAATATTCTTAGAGATGTTATCCTCGATACCATCAACTCAGGGGGTAACATCATCATCCCCACCTTTGCCATCGAAAGAGCACAAGAGGTGATGTATTGTCTGAGTCGGCTTGCCCGAAAAGATCAAATCCCTTACCTGATGATGTTTCTCGATAGCCCGATGGCTGTGGATATCACACATGTTTTTGAGCGGTACAAAAAGTACCTCGATGCAGAGGCACGGTCGCTTTTTGAACGAGGAGAATCTCCCTTCAGTTTCCCGGGTCTGAGATTAGTGCATTCCGTCGCAGAATCAAAAGCGATCAACTCCATTCGAGGATCTTGTGTGATCATGGCTGGATCGGGCATGTGTACGGGAGGAAGGATCAAACACCATCTTGTCCAGAATATATCGCGAAAGGAATCCACTATTCTTTTTGTGGGATATCAAGCACACGGAACATTGGGGCGTTTGATCTTGGATGGAGCGCCCGAAGTCCGGATCCATGGCAACACGTATCCGGTTAAAGCAAAAATTCGGCAGATCCAAGGTTTTTCAGCTCATGCCGATAGAGATGCCCTGATAAAATGGCTCGGTTTTTTCAAATCACCCCCCAAGCGGCTGTTCATCACCCATGGGGAAAAAAAGGAGGCTTTCAGCATAGCGGAAGTTGTTAAATCCAAATTCAGTTGGCCAGTCAGTGTCCCCGAATATCTGCAAGAATGGGATCTCGACTAGTGCAGGATTTTAAAACCTGAGAGTAAAAATCGTTTGATGATCCGGTATGGAATAGGCGCTTATTGTTCCCTTATGCAGACGCATGATCTGTCGGGAAAAGCTCAATCCGATTCCTGAACCCCCATCTTTTGTAGAGAAGAAGGGGATGAATATCTTATCCAGATTCTCCTTGGAAATTCCTGGACCGTTATCTTTGATCTGGATGAGGATCCTCCCTCTGTCATCTAGGCGTACATCCAGCTGAATCTGAGGATCCTGTCTTTGATCGAGGGCGTGGAGGGCGTTCAACAGAAGGTTGATCAACACCTGTTCGATGAGTTCTGGATCTGCAGTCATCTCCAGGCTTTTTGGCTCCACCGTTGCCTTGAAGTCAATACCTTTCTCTTCAATGTTCTTCTGCATCAGCTTCTCCACCCGTTCAAAGAGTTCGTGTAACGGGAAAATCTGAAAATTTGGCTGTGGAATGAGCGTAAGGTTCCTGTATGCATCGACGAAGTGGAGCAGTCCTTGACTTCTTTTTTGTATAGTTTTGATCGCTTGGCGCATATCATCCAGAGTCTCTTGATCGGATTCAGAGTCTGAAAAGAAGTTAGAGAAGTCTTCCCCCATCAACTCTGTCATGGTTGAGGCTAGTGAGGATATCGGCGTAATGGAATTCATGATCTCATGCGTGAGGACGCGAATGAGTTTTTGCCAGGCCTCGAGCTCTGTTTTTTCCAGCTCGCTTTGGATATTCTGGATTGAAACCAAGGATATGTCCTGCCCTCCGAGCTTAAATTCCGTAGCATACAGGGCCAAGTAAAGGAGCTCCCCGTTGTCATAGACTTTGACCAGAGCTTTTTCTTTCGACCGGAGATGGAGCAGTTTTTCAACAAGGGGTTTACTGAACTCTTCCAAGCTCTTTACGTTCTTGAGCCTTTGGACTTTGAGAAGCCGTTTTGCAGCAGTGTTGATGAGCTCGACATCACCATTCCTATGGAGTGCGATGAGTCCGACGCCGATGTGTTGAACGACCGTCTGGAGGTAATGATAATGCTGCTCTTTCTCTGACCTTGCTTTCCGGAAAGCATCGCAGACGTCGTTGAATGCCGTCCTCAACTCAGAGAAAGATTTTCCGCGTCCGTCATGTTTGAAAGTTTGGGAAAAATCTTCATACTTTATAGTCTCAAAAAATCGAGAGAGATCCCTGTTTGTCGTTTCGACATAGCGGATCAACGAGTAGATCAGGTAGATGACCAGAACCGCTGTGATAAACAGGGCTGCAAATAGTTCAGTCCGGAATAATAGGAAGAAAAACAGGCATAAAAACAGACTCAGTAAAAGAATACGAGTGGTTACATTTATTCGAAAACGTCTATAGACCATATTTTTCTAACCTGCGATAGAGAGATGTCCGGGATAGACCCAGTTCTTTGGAGGCTTGGCTGATGTTACCGCCATGTCGGCTCAGAACTCTTCGAATAGTCGCTTTTTCCACTTCTTCGAGATTGTAGGTATCGAACACGAGCCCCTCGTCTTTCGATTCCTGGGAAGTAAAGAAAAAATCCGAGGGCTGAAGCACCGTTGTTTCACTCATGATAACAGCCCTTTCGATAGCGTGTTGAAGTTCTCTGACATTGCCAGGCCAGTGATATTTTTCCAGTTTTTTTATTGTTCCTGCGCTCATCCTCTTCTGGGACTTATGGTATTTTTTTGAATAGATCTTTAAAAAGTGATCTACCAGAAGAGAGATATCCTCCGAACGTTCGCGCAAGGCCGGTATTTGAATTTCAACAGTGTTGATCCTGTAGAGAAGGTCCTGCCGGAACTCGTTTGTGGTGACCATCTCATGAATGGGCAAATTAGTGGCGCAGATGAGCCGGACATCAATAGGAATGGATTTGTTTGATCCAAGGCGTGTCACGGTTCGTGTTTCTATGACGCCGAGAAGTTTGGCCTGGAGCGTCAGAGGAAGATTGCCGATCTCGTCAAGAAAAAGCGTCCCCCCAGAGGCCACTTCGAACCGTCCGGCCCGGTTTTCTTTAGCGTCAGTAAAGGCACCTTTGACATGTCCGAACAATTCGCTCTCGAAGAGCGTTTCGCTCAGAGCCCCCATATCCACGGAAATGAAGACCTCTTCAGCCCTTGGCGACTGTCGGTGAAGGGCACGGGCGACGAGTTCTTTTCCAGTTCCATTCTCTCCGAGGATCAAGACATTGGCATCCGTTTTTGCGACCTTGGTGATGCTGGCAAAGACATCCTGTATCACTTTGCTTTTTCCTATAAAGTCATGAAAGGGTTGGTCCATGTCAGCACTTAACTGTTTCTGCCGCGTCCGCAGACTATTCGCTTCGAGACGGGATTGGCGAAGGTTCAAGGCCGCTGTAAATGTGGCCAAGAATTGTTCGTTCTGCCAGGGCTTGAGGACAAAATCTGTAGCTCCCTCTTTGATTGCGCGCACAGCCATTCCCACGTCACCAAAGGCTGTGATCAGAATGACAACAGCGGAGGGGTCCATCTCCATGATCTTATCCAGCCAAAAGAAACCCTCTTGACCACTCGTAGCTCCTTTTGCAAAATTCATGTCCAGAAAGATCACATCGTATGTTTCGTTTTTGAGCATCACAGGGATGGAATTGGGTGTGTTTTCTGTGTGCACGAGAGCGGCATGTTGTTTGAGGAACAGTCGTGCGGCTTGGAGAATGTCCTGGTCGTCATCAATGATCAGGATTTTTCCCGTCTTTTTTTTCATTGGTCTAATCCTCTATAATACGTCATCTTGATTTAAGGTGGCGTAGCATCACTAAAACCGTGAGAAGGGCTCTAGGCGCGCATGGTCCCTTGCTATGTAGGGTCCGTTCCCCGAACGGACCGTTTGGGAAACGGTCCCTACATTGGAATAGAGCCGCATTGCTATCCTGTTGTTCGTTTTCGAAATCACCAATTGGAACATGCGAAAGGTCATTCATCACTGTTTCTAGGATGCTTCCGCCTAACATTACATATTTTTTGATGCAATATATATGCCATGTGTCCGTTTTCGGAACACTTTAAGCCAATCTAGCGTGTAAATCACACGTGTTTAAAAAATTTTATGTCATTTCTGACTCAAATTTCACTCCATTACCTAAGAGGGGAGTGTCCGGTATCGAACACCTTCTGTTATACCAGCGTACACTTTTTTTTGCAATCCCCGACAACCTTTGTTCAGTATACTCCGTCAGATGAATGTGGCATAATAATTGCAAAAAGATGAACTGATGAATCGTTTTGACAGGAAATGACATGCGGATAATAATTTTTCTAATTCCAAAGAAGAAGTACTTATCCGAGTCGGGAGAATAAATATGGGAATGGACCGTAAGATAGAGAAGAAAAAATGGCCTCCAAAAAGAATTGCGGCTTATTCAGCAGTGGCAATATTTGTGTTATTTGTGATTTATGTGTTTGTTTTTCAGTTTAGCAAATCGTCCTTAAACGTGAGAAAAGAACGAATCACAATCTCAGAAGTCACAAAAGGAGCTTTCCAGGAGTTTATTCCCGTCATCGGAGAAGTTATGCCTATTGATACTTACCATCTCGACGCTATGGAAGGGGGAAGAGTCGAAGAAATCTTCATGGAAGCGGGTTCAGTGGTGCAGAAAGGAGATAATATCCTGCGCCTAGGCAATACGAACCTTCTCCTGGACATTATGTGGCGAGAGGCCGAACTCTTTCAACAGAGCAATAACCTGCGGAATACTCGCCTTCAAATGGAACAGTACCGTCTGCAGCTCAGCCAGGAAGTGGCGAGTATCGACAATCAACTCCAGCAGCAGAAACGGACCTACGAAAGATACCAGGAGCTGATGAAGGACAACCTGATCTCTCAGCATGAGTTCGATCTGGCGAAAGATCAGTATGAATATTTGGGGAAACGGAGAGACCTCACCATCGAGAGCCAAACTAACGAACTGGAATTCAGGCAGGCACAGATCATAGCGTTGGAAACTTCACTCCGGCGCATGCAGGATAATCTTGAAGTCGTGAAACAGAAACAAGACAATTTAACGATCAGGGCGCCAATATCGGGTTATCTCACTGCTCTCAGTGCAGAGATCGGTCAATCCAAGACTCCGGGACAACGCATCGGTCAGATCGATGTCATGGATAACTTCAGAGTCAGGATCCCTGTGGATGAACATTACATCGCCCGTGTGGAAAAGGAGAGAGGGGGCACCTTTGATTTTGCTGGAAATACATACACCCTTTATGTCGATAGAGTCTATCTCGAGGTCGTCGATGGAAGGTTCGAGATAGACATGCTTTTTCCTGAAAATGCGCCCCAAGGGATAAGACGAGGCATGTCGCTGCATATCCGTCTAGAGATGGGAGATATCTCGGATGATGCCATTCTGTTGGCAAAGGGCGGTTTTTTCCAGACCACAGGGGGAAACTGGGTCTATGTACTGGATAAGTCCGAAAAAATCGCAACAAAAAGACCCATCAGATTGGGAATGTCCAACGCATACGTCCACGAAGTCCTCGAAGGCCTTCAGCCTGGCGAGAAGGTGATCACATCGTCCTATGAAAGTTTTGGGAATAATGAAAGATTAGTCCTAAGATAAGGTATTGATCTATGATTTATAAATATTCTATTAAATTGTGTATCAGTTGAAAGCCAGCTCTAAGTCTGGCCATTTCTGATAGGAGGAAAGAATGATAAACACCAAAGATCTCACCAAGGTCTACACAACAGAAGAAGTTGAAACGACAGCTCTGAACAACATCAATCTGAATGTGAAAGAAGGAGAGTACGTGGCTATTATGGGACCCTCTGGATGCGGAAAGTCTACGTTGTTGAATGTGCTGGGCATGATCGACCAGCCTTCCTCAGGCGATTACTTCTTTTTCGGTGAGGAAGTGTCCAAGTATTCCGAAAGGCAGAGGGCGAATCTGAGAAAAAACAACATCGGTTTCGTCTTCCAAAGTTTTAACCTCATCGATGAGCTGACCGTTTACGAGAATGTTGAGCTTCCCCTTCTGTATCTTGGTTATTCTGCTGCCGAGAGGAAAAAGAGAGTCTCAGAGTCCCTCGAACAGATGGAAATTATGGCACGGAAGAATCATTTTCCCCAGCAGCTCTCGGGGGGTCAGCAGCAACGCGTCGCTGTCGCCCGTGCAGTTGTGGCTCATCCGAAGCTCATCCTGGCAGACGAGCCCACCGGTAATCTCGATTCAGCGCACGGCGAAGAAGTGATGAAGATGTTAGGCGAGTTGCACGAACAGGGTACGACGATCGTCATGGTCACTCACTCACCTGCCTACGGAGAATACAGCCATCGCATCATTCACCTGTTTGATGGTCATGTTGTTTCTGAGAATATCCAGAAGGAATTCAAGATCTAGTTCTATTCCTAGGGAACAGGGTACAGAGAGCCTGGCTTAAGAATCCTGTCGTTCCTTGGCTGCATGTATTGGTGCTTTATGGGATTGTTTTGTAAGAGAGGGAGACACGCATGATTACATTAAGAGATATCACTAAATTCTATTCTACGGGTTTTGTTAAAACATATGTCCTGCGGAATATCGATCTGGACGTGGAAGAAGGGGAGTTCTTGACTATCATGGGGCCATCTGGAGCGGGAAAATCCACGCTGCTATATATTCTCGGGATGCTGGATTCACCATCGAGTGGAAAATTCACTTTTTATGAAAGAGAGGTTCACAAGCTGAGCGAGAGACAGCGTTCGGATATCCACAAGAACTATATCGGTTTTGTGTTCCAGGCTTACCACTTGATCGATGAACTCACTGTCTATGAAAATCTTGAAACACCGCTTCTCTATAAAAAAGTCAAAGGATCTGAGAGAAAGGGATTGGTCTGCGATGTCCTTGATAAGTTTGGGATCGTCGCAAAAAAAGATCTCTTTCCCAATCAATTATCAGGAGGTCAGCAGCAGAGAGTGGCTGTGGCTAGAGCCATCATCACGAATCCAAAACTCATTCTGGCTGATGAACCCACGGGGAACCTGAATAGTGCTGAAGGAAAAGACATCATGGACATGTTCAAGGAATTGAATAATAACGGTACGACAATCATTCAGGTGACGCATTCGGAGCTGAACGCTTCCTACGGCCAGAGAACTATAAATCTTTTGGATGGGTGGGTCCAGAAATAATACACTTCTCATAACAAAGCCTCAGAGTGCGGCACTCTGAATCCCCTCCAAAAAGGAGAGCGAATCATGAAAAATACAATGATGGGTCTTCTGACCATAATATTGATGGCCACTGGACTGACGGGACAGGACAAGGAGATCCCTCTATCCCTTTCAGAATGTCTGGAAATTGCTTTGAGAAACAACTTGAATGTGGCTGTGGAAGTCCTGAATCCAGAGCTTTCCAATCTGTCAGTTTCTAGAGCTCAGGAGAAATTCATGCCTCAATTCTCATTCGGTTATGGGAATCAGCACACGGACACACCCTCCTATTCATGGCTAGAGGCAACAGATTCGGTCGCTGCCGCATATTCAGATTATCAAGCACAATTCCTACAGGAGATCCCGACCGGCGGCAGGTTTGACATATCTCTTTACTCCTACAAAAGCGATACCACTGCAAAATTCCAGACGATCAATCCTCGTTATGGAAGCCGTCTAGCCTTCAATTTTACACAACCCCTGCTCAAGAATTTTGGTTTTAAAAACAGCAAGAAGGAGATCATCGTCGCCAAGAACAACGTAGAAATCTCGGATGCCAGGTTTCAGACGGTTTTAATGGATACAGTTTACAATGTCGAACAATCCTATTTATTTCTGGCTTATTCTGTCGCCAATCTCGATGTTATGCAGCAGTCCTTAAAATTGGCTCAGGACCTTTTAGCAAAGAACAAGAGAGAGGTGGAAGTGGGTACGCTGGCACCAATTGAGGTTCTAACAGCCCAGGCAGAAGTCGCCACACGTGAGGCAGATATCCTCCAAGCTGAAGTCCAGGTCCAGAACTACGAAGACCAACTAAAAACGCTCATAAACCTTGAAGAGGAACAAGCCGATATCAGTGGCACTATCATCCCCACGGATAGGCCCACTTACGCAGAGTATAAGATCACTGTTGACGAAGCCCTGCGCATCGGAATGGAAAACCGGCCGGACTTAAGAGAATTGAAGTGGGACCTCAAGAACAAGGACATCGATGTCAGTTATACCAAAAACCAACTGTTGCCCGATCTGTCATTCAATGCCTCCTACTGGAGTCCCGGTGTTTCAGGAAGCCGGATTTTCTACGAAGATGACAACCCTCTCTCTGAGAATGTCATCGATATCGCACCAGGAAATTCCTCAGATGCTCTCAAAGATGTCTTCGGATTCAAGTATAACAATTGGTACGTGGGATTGACGCTTGCCGTTCCGACAAGTTCGCTGTTTTCACGGGCGGAACACGCCCAGGCACGGGTCAATCTTGAGAAAGCTCAGTTGACCTTAAAAAATGCAGAACAACAGGTGTTTCTTGAGATCAGGAATGCCGTGCGTCTCGTAGAGACAAACTTCAAGCGGATTGCTGCCTACCGTCTTGCCAGAGAGTTGGCTGAAAAAAAACTGGAGGCAGAGGATAAAAAGCTGATAGTCGGATTGACCACGAACTACATCGTCCTCCAACACCAGCGGGATTTGGCGACGGCCCGCAGCACTGAATTACGTGCCATTGCCGAGTACGTCCTTTCCCAAGCTGCATTGGATAAAGCCATGGGTGTTTCGCTGGAAAACAAAAACATCCGTTTTCGTCAATTTACTCCCGGTGATATGCCCCTCCCTCACTGATAGAATCCGAGGAGATGTTTTCGCTCCTGTCAGATTTTTCACGCCGCCCTCCCACCCATTGACTTATTCAAAGGATGGCCCCCCTTCTTCTTATAGGCCCTGCGGAACTCCGCACGTTTATCCAATTTCACGCATGATCTTCCTCAGTATATTCTTCATCGCCCTCTTGGAATAACCGTGCTCACACAGTCCTCGGGATCGATTCCATCGACTTCCCTCGAAGAACAATTCGGGAAGGCTAAATCTTCCTTTATGTCGTTCAAACTATCTCCTCTGATTCCTTATAATGCACATGGTCGCTTCAGATACTCATTATTTTGATTAGCCGCCCGATATATCCAAGTAAAGTTCATCCTCTTCAGATCTAAAGAAAAATCATCTCACTTTTGCATAAAATATGAGAGATGAATATAATGTAAGGAAATTTTGTTGAGAGGAAGACATGACAATTAAGAGATATTTTGTGCAGGACATCCCTCGGAGGAAGTTCCTCCAGATGAGTTTAAGAGGCGGAGTGGCTCTGGCAGCGACTCCTGTGCTTATGAGTCAACTCCTGTCCTGCAGAGGGGCGGAACAGGCTCGTGCGGATGTTCCTGTTGACCCACAGTTATTGAACCGGGCTATTCGAAAGGCCTTGGAAAACGGGGGAGACTTTGCCGATGTCTATGTGGAGAACAGGATCTCCCGCCAAATCCTCATGGAAGAGTCAAAGTTCAAGAGCGCTGTTTTCGGCATCAGCCAGGGGGCGGGAGTGAGAGTCATCTCTGGTGATAAGACAGGATTTGCTTACACAGATGATATCAATGAAACAAACCTTCTGCGTGCAGCTGAGGTCGCATCCTATGTGGCAAAAGGAACAAAAGTTGTGCCTCCCGTCGATATTCATGAGAAAGTCAGGGAGTCTTATGTCACCGTCAAGCTTCCCCTCCAAGACATTGCCGATGAAAAACGGTTGGAAGTGATGACAAGGGCGAACCAGGCCGCTCTCGATTTTGATCCCAAGATCAAAATGGCTTCCATCAGCTATTATGATGAGGTGAGAGGCCGTACGATCGCAAACAGCGAAGGACTACTCTTGAGTGATGCCCTTCCATTGCTCTTCTTTATCGTGCAGACGTTGGGTGTGGGGAATAACACCCGTCATATGGGCCGCGAGAGGCTGAGCCGTCATTCAGGATTTGAGATGTTCGACGAAGTAACTCCTGAGGAAGTCGCTCGGACATGTGCTCGGGAATCTGTGGCTATGCTCGAGGCAAAGGATGCCCCGGCCGGGATTATGGATGTCGTCATGCAGAACGGCTGGGGTGGTGTTCTCGTGCACGAGGCTGTGGGTCACCCGCTCGAAGCGGACAATATCGCTAAACAGGTCGGTGCTTTTACCGGAAAGATCGGCCAAAAGGTAGCCAGCGAAAAGTTCACCATGGTCGATGACGGAAGTCTACCCAACATGAGAGGGACAACCAGTTTTGATGATGAAGGGACACAGATGAAAAGGAATGTTTTGATCAAAGATGGTGTTCTCCAGAAATACATGAGTGATATTCTTTCGGCAAAACAGATCGATCAGGAACGAACCGGTAACGGGAGACGTGAGACTTTCCGACACATCCCAATTCCCAGGATGACAAATACCTTTATCGATAGAGGAAAAGATAATCCTGAAGGCATTCTTGCCTCCACAAAAGAGGGCTTGTACGTCCAGAGTTTGAGCGGAGGAAGTGTGAATCCCATCACTGGAATGTTCAACTTCACCTGTCGTGAGGCGTATCTGATCGAGAACGGAAAAAAGACAGTCCCGGTCAAGGGTGCCACACTTATCGGTAGCTGTCTGGATATCATTGCTAACACAGATGCCGTCGGAGATGACCTGGCATTTGGGCCAGGCATCTGCGGTAAGGGCCAGAGTTGCGAGGTCTCTGCAGGCCAGCCGACTTTGAGGATCCGTGGGATAAATGTCGGCGGCAGCAAAGCGAGAAGAGGATAGAAAGGAGAGACCCATGGATTATAAAAATTTGGCAGAACAGCTTGTTAAAAAATGTTTGGGAAATGGAGCCGATGAGGCAGAAGTCCTTATCCAGACTGGAAGAAACCTCAGCATAGAAATACGTAATGGAGAGATCGAGACTGTCGAAGAGGCGTCCTCACAAGGTGTGGGTTTTCGTGTGTTCACCCAGGGAAAAATGGCCTTTTCCAGCTGTAACGATTTTTCTGAAGCCGCCTTAGAAAACGCCATTTCCAGTGCCATCGCGTTTGCGAAAAATCTCACTTCTGATGCAAACAATGTGCTGCCCGACGATCAGGGGATAACACAGGTAGAAGGACTTTACGATCCACATATCACCCAGGCCGCAATGGATAAAAAGATCGAAATGGCAAAAACCGTCGAGAAGATGGCCATGAAAGATCCTCGAATCACAAAAAGTGCGGGTGCGGCTTATGGGGAAGGAGAGAGTGAGACCTTTCTCGCGAACTCCAATGGCCTATCGAAATCAAAAAAATCTTCTTTATGCTCCTATGGCGTCTCTGTCGTCGCAGAGAAAGGGGAACAAAAATCTACAGGAGGTGAGAGGTGCACTAGGCGATCCTTCTCTGATTTAAAGCCTCCTGAAGAAATCGCCGAAAAGGCAGCTAAAGATGCTTATGAGATGCTCGATCCGCAAATGGTGAAGACCCAAAAGGCTCCCGTGATCTTTGATCCCGATGTGGCTCGTGCTATCTTGGGTGGAATACTGGCCGCCATTAATGGAGAGCGAGTCCTTCAGGGTGCAAGTTTTCTCAGGGAGAGCTTGGATAAAAAAATCGCTTCAGATTTGATCACCATCATTGATGATGGGACTCGACCTAAAGGAATGGGAAGTAATCCATTTGATGGAGAAGGAGTCCCTACACAGAAGAGAGTCATCGTTGAGCGTGGAGTGCTCAAGGGATTCATGTATAACACCATCGTTGCTAAGAGGGCAGGAGAAAAAAGCACTGGGAATGCCTCAAGAAGAGATTACACCAGTCTGCCGGGGATCGGCCCTCACAATTTCTACATGGAGGCTGGGCAAAATGCTCCTGATGAGATTATTAAATCGACCAAAAAGGGTCTCTATCTTAAAGGTGTTACCGGCTACGGGATCAACCCTGTCAACGGGAATTTCAGCGGTGGAGCATCCGGTTTTTGGATCGAAAATGGCAAACTTGCCTTTCCCGTGAAAGGGCTAACGATTGCCGGGACCGCACACGCAATATTGAACGGGATTGACATGGTGGGGAATGACCTTGATCTAAATCTTACGATGACAGCCCCGACACTACGCGTCCAACTCATGCAGATTGGAGGGAAATAACTTCTTGGGAATGAATTAGAGGAGATGTTTTCGCTCCTATCAGATTTTTCACGCCGCCCTCCCACCCATTGAATTATTCAAAGGATGGCCCCTCTTTTTCTTGTCGGCGTCTGCGGATCTGCGCACATTTACCTTCATTCTGCTTCTGAGGCCTCGACCATAAAGAAAGTACCACACAACTTTATTCCCCCCGTGCTCATACAGTCCTCAACGCCCACCTTCGGTGGGTTCCCTCGACAACGATTCGTGAAGGCTAAATCTTCCCTTATGTCGCTCAATCCATCTCCTCTGATTCTCAGACATTTAGTTCAATTGTCCTCTAAAGGATACAGGATTACCAAGATAATCCTGTTTGATTTGGCGGGTTGGATTGGCACGATTATTGCCGTATGATAGCTCCAAGGAGTCAAAGATGAACAGACAACGAGACCTCAGTAAAAGCGCGATATTTATTCTTTTATCTGTACTGGGGATGTTGACCTCCTGTGCGACGATCCCTCAAAAACGGTATGTCCTGGACCCTAGCAGCAAAGAATTCCTCTCAAAAACCCGCTACACGATCAAAAAACAGGAAAAAGACATTTTTCTCTCAATTCCTCCTGAGAAGAGACAGGAGTTTGTGAATGAATTCTGGAAAAAGCGTGATCCGGACCCCTCAACAGAGATCAATGAGTTTAAAGAGGAATATTTTCGAAGACTCGAGATATCAAATGCCCTTTTTAAGGAGGGCACAACTCCCGGATGGCTGCAGGATAGAGGACGGATCTACACTATCCTGGGGCCTCCGGATAATCGTTTGGTCAATCCCGGGTTTAAGGATTTTCACTATGAGAATTGGTACTATTGGCCCAATTATGTCATCGTCTTCGAGGATCGTGATTTGAACGGTGAATATCAGATCACTCAAGCGGGGGAGTTTACTCTGGTGAATATTCTCAAGGACCCCCAGCAGTCATGGAGAGTGACAAAGGTAGACAATAAGAAAGTTGTCTTTGCCTTTGAGTTAAAAATCCTGCAGGAATCAGACGGCCTACAAAAAATCCAGATGAAAATCCCCTTCAATAACATCTGGATGAGTGATGAAGGAGATAAACTGGGGACAACTCTCACGGTTACGGTTGAGATCGAGGATGCAACTACAGAGGAAAGAGTTTGGGATACTCAGAAGGATTTTGTCCTCTCGTTAACCGAAGCGGAATTGGAAAATATGGTGGGTGAATCCTATACTGCAGAGATTCCTCTCAGTCTTCCGGAAGGCAGCTATGCCATGACTATTATGCTGAAGAATTCAACGGGTGATGAAGTTGTGCGCAGGCACATGACCTTCAAAATCTAAATATTGATCAGATTGTATGATATCTAAAACGAAATTCCGCCTCAATTTCCCCAGCTTGGAAACTTCGCTCGGATCCGGGATTCCCTCACATCTCCCTTTGGGAGATGTACCATGCCCGTCCATCCCTTCTCACGGTTTTTTCCATCACACAATCTGATCACTCAATAACGCTATTGAGTATTCATGACATCAGGGATTTTGAGATGTAGCACTCGAAAACCTGTTGCTTGACTAAACCCTCCAACCTGTATTAAACATAACCATTCGAATTTGTGTTCATATATCGATTAGAGTGCGGATTCTCATATGGATCGGTTTGAGGAGTGATTTGAATTTTTCCATGATGAATCCATTCATTCACAAAGAGGTGGAGAAATGAGAAAGAGTGATATTCATGCTGTGCTAGCTATACTGCTATTTTTCTGTGGATTGTCTGTCCATACCGGTGCACAGAGCGCAGACCGGGTCTCCCAACTTTACGAGGACCTCAAGTGGAGGAGCATAGGACCGGCGGTTATGGGAGGCCGAACTGTGGATATCGATGTCGTTGAAAAACAACCATGGATCATTTATGCCGCTATCGGTCCTAGTGGAGTCTGGAAGACAGAAAACAATGGCATCACATGGATGCCCGTTTTTTACAAGGAAAAATCTGTTTCTGCGGGGGATGTGACTGTGGCGCAATCCCATCCGGATATCGTCTGGGTGGGGACAGGCGAGGCGACTTGCCGGAACAGTGTCACTATTGGAGACGGCGTTTATAAGTCTATTGATGGTGGAAAAACGTGGGAAAACATGGGATTGGAGAATACACGACACATCAGCCGCATCGTTATCAATCCTGGAGATCCGCATATCGTCTATGTGGCGGCGATGGGCCATCTTTGGGGACCGAATAAGGAGCGCGGAATTTATAAAACCATCGATGGAGGAAAGACCTGGACAAAAGTCCTGTATGTGGATGAAAACACAGGGTTTGCCGATCTAGCCATGGATCCTTCTGACAGCCTCACACTCTATGCAGCTGCTTATGAATACAGGCGTACTCCATCTCATTTTTCTAGCGGAGGGAAGGGGAGTGGGCTCTTCAAGACAGCTGATGGAGGAAAAACTTGGGCGAAGCTGGAAAAAGACCTGCCAGAAGGGATCTTGGGGCGGATCGGCTTGGCGGTCTCTAGAAGCAGTCCCAACGTTGTGTATGCCCTCATCGAGCACAAAGAGGGAGGAATCTGGCGTTCTGAGGATCGCGGTGAGACGTGGACACGAACGTGTGATACAGAGACGTTTAACCAGGTGAACAATCGTCCCTTTTATTACAGCCAGATCCGCGTAGACCCTTCGGATGACAGGGTCATTTATGTCTTCTCGACCGGAGGTTTTGTTTCCCACGACATGGGTAAGAAATTTCGGCCCATATCGGGGGGCACCCATTCGGACCATCACGCCCTATGGATCGATCCGTCCAACCCTCTTCATCTGATCGATGGCAACGACGGGGGAATCGACATGAGCTATGACGGGGGAAAAAAATGGCAGCCCATTCGCCACATGGCCCTGGCAGAGGTCTACCAGATCGGTTTTGACCTGCGGAATCCGTATTACATTTATTGTGGGCTTCAAGACAATGGTCTCTGGGGTGGCCCCAGTCGGACTCTCGAAAATCGGGGAATCTTAAATGATGATTGGTACGTTGTCGGTGGTGGAGATGGATTCCATTCGCAGGTTGATCCCACTGACCATACGACGATCTATGGCAATTCTCAGCTCAACGGATTGTACAGACATGATCTACGTACCGGACGGGGAAAATCCATCAAGCCTCTGGCCCCATTCAATGAACCGCCCTACAGGTATAACTGGAATTCTCCGATACTCATCTCACCTCACGATCCGAAGACAGTGTACACTGGAGGGAATTATCTGTTCAAAACAACCGATAAAGGGCAGTCCTGGACGATCATTAGCCCAGACCTTACGAGCGATGATCCTGAGAAACAGCAAGATTCTGGAGGCCCCATCTCTCTGGAGAACACGGGAGCCGAGAGTCACTGCACGATCATCACGATCGCAGAATCTCCTATTCAGGAAGGTGTGATTTGGTGTGGCACAGATGATGGAAATGTACAAGTCACCCTGAATGCAGGGGAAACCTGGTCAAATGTTGTCAAAAATATCCCCGGACTTCCACCTCACACATGGTGCTCGCGTATCGAAACCTCACACTACGATGCAGGAACCGCCTATGTTGCCTTTGACGGACATCGGAATGATGACTATGCGACTTATGTCTACAAGACCACAGACTATGGAAAATCTTGGTTATCTATAAAAGGAAATTTGCCCTTTGGATGGATTCATGTCATCAGAGAAGACATAAAGAACAAAAACCTCCTTTTTGTCGGTTCGGAGTTTGGGATCTATGCATCTTTAGATGGAGGCAAAAGTTGGTTTTCTCTAAAGAACAAACTGCCAACAACCGCTGTGCGTGACATTGCGATACATCCGCGAGAAAACGATCTGATCATCGGGACGCATGGACAGGGTGTGTGGATCTTGGATGATATCTCTCCACTTCAGGAAATGACAGAGGATGTGCTCGAGGCAGATAAACATATATTTTCGATCAGGCCTGAAACTCAGTTTTATACACGAAACTCACGTGAATCGTTTGGTCAACCGGAATTTGCGGGACAGAATCCTCCCTATGGTGTATCCATTACAGCCTATTTTAAGGAAAAACCTGAAGAGAAGCCCAAGGTCTTCATCAATGATGCGAATGGAGAAAAGGTCTATGAGATCAGCTTAAGTAAAGAAATCGGCCTTCAGCGGAAAACGTGGAACCTGAGTGCTATTCCCAAAAGCCAGGATGGAAGAGAGATCAAGCCTGGATCCAGTGGTTTTGTGGCGTATTTGTATGCAGCGCCGGGTGAGTACACCTTCGAGTTGCATGTGGGCGAACAGACTCTTTCGAAAAAAATAACGGTCTTTCCGGACCCTGGAATTGATGTGGATGAGAAGGACAGGATCGCCCAAAAGGAAAGCTTTACAAAGGCCTTGGTGCTATCTAAAAAGATGGGCTTGACTGTGACTGCAGCCAAGAATATCAGGCGGCAACTGGACAAGATCCGGACAGAGCTCGATGAAAAAGAGATGATGTCCGACGAAGTCCAGACTGCTCTCAAAAGCTTTGAGGAAAAATTTGGTGAACTGGAGGATGAAGTCATTCCAAAGGGTATCGGTCTACGAAGCTCTAGAGAGGAATCCTTGAGAGGCGGCTCTATCGCTCGACAAATAACATCTATGGTTGCGAGTCTGGGAGGATTCCCTTTTCCGCCGACTTCGACGGATATGCATCTACTGAAGGAACTGGAGATGGCGATGGAAGAATATGTAAAGAGAGTGAATAGCGTCATCGAAGAGGATATCCCTGCGCTCAACAAGACTCTTGAGGCACACAGCGTGATGCCGATCAAAGCTCCAAAAAAGGTTGAACTAAAACTGTAGCGAGCTTGAGCATAAGGTTGACGGCATAACCATGTATTAACGGAAGGACCGAGTGCTCAATTCCTTCGTTTTGTAAAAGTTTATCCGGAATGAGACCGATTTTCTGGGTATCATCATGCACGATTCATTCAGCGTGACTCCGATATTTTCACCGGGTATCATCCGGAAGATATAACGCTGCTCCTCGATATTCCAGAGTTTATAGCCCGGAGAGAATCTCTTGCTAGGCCAGAGATCCATATCCAGGGCTTTTTCGCAGAGGATTTTGTCAGTTTGCCGGGCAACCTGTTCCACCGATTCGGAGCCAATGGCATCCAGGATCAGGGCCTTTATCAACTCGTCGCTTCTCATCAATTTAGCGCTTTCAGACTCTATCTGTGGTCCGATCGTACAGATACAGAGGGCAACTTTTTTGGCGTGCGTAAAGATCGGATGTCTGTTTGTCTCGGAGTAGTCAAGGATTCTGAAGATGGCTCTCGGATTCAGGAGTTCCTCGGATCTGGTTTTTGCCTCTTCTATCAATTCTATAACAGAAGGATTGATTCGATCCGATGATGTTCGATATCCAATACGGACACAGATTTTTTGTGTCGGGATAGCTATCGCAAAGGACTCGAGTATTTGGATTTGTTTTTCCATCAAGCATCTCGCAAATTAGCTGTACTCCCAGTGATAGGAAATTCTGTGAATATTAAGATCCTTTACTCTGAGTAAAGCTATGGAAGACTTTTCTCCGGGAGTGTGGTTTGACCATAGTTTTTGCCATCGACGATGGGTTGAGCCATTCTGGCGAAAAGATCCTTATCTGTTATCTCTACTCCTCTCTATTATATACATAGAGGTGTGGATGTACATGATTTTGTGACGGTAATTTTTGACTTTACAGATTGTTTTAATTATGCTGAAACTAATTCCAGAACATATACGTATTTATTCATGTAACCTGGATTATTCATAAAAAATGTCGATTATAAATGAAAATCGCATAGGATATACAGTGCTTAAATGAGTATTCCGCAAAACAATGTAACATTCTAATATTGAGTCAGTAATGATAAGTATCGACATTTTTTATGAATAATTCAGGTTAATTGGAGGGAAAATGAGACCAAAGACTCTCATGCGAAGGGATTTTATTAAAACAGTTCTAGCCGGCATTCCAGCAGTCACACTGGATTGGACCTCGTTTCCAAGGGGAAAATCCACACAATCGAACGCCTATGAGTTCGACGCGGTTATCATCGGCTCTGGTTTGGGCGGATTGAGTTGCGCAGCTGCCTTTGCCCGACAGGGTTTCAAGCCACTCGTCATCGAGCAGCACCACATACCTGGCGGGTATGCCACGACATTCAAGAGACCGGGTGGATTTGTCTTTGATGTCTCGCTCCATTCAACAACAGTCGGGGAAAGGGATGGAATCCACAACTTGATCCCTGGCTTTCCTGAGATCAAAGATGTGGAATTCGTACCCCATCACAACCTTTACCGGTTGATCTATCCTAATCACGATATCTCCGTCCCAATGAAGGATCTTCCTGCTTACATCAAGACATTGGTTGGGCATTTTCCCGCAGAAAAACAGGGAATAGAAGAAATCTTCAAAGATATGCAAGGCTTGTTAAGGGATATCAATAAGATCTCTGGAGTTCAGGGACAAGTGGACATGTCCACCTTTCCCAAGGAATATCCTTTCTTATTCAAGGCATTCAACAAAACTTGGGGAGATATGCTCGATGTCAGAATCAAAGATTCCAAACTCAAGGCCATTATCTCATCCCTATGGGGTTATTATGGTCTTCCGCCTTCTAAACTGTCGAGTTACTATTATGCCCTCCCTACTATCGGCTATCTGACTGATGGTGGCTATTATCCGAGAGGGAAATCTCAAAAAATCAGCGATGCCTTTGTAACTTTTATCGAAAGTCACGGCGGTAAAGTCCTCCTACGAAAACGTGTGGAGGAGATATTGGTGAAGGATAATACCGCTTATGGTGTTAAAACAGCTGATGGGATAACCTACACCGGGAAAGTCGTGGTGTCTAACGCCAACGCATACGACACCTTCCACTCAATGATAGGGAAGAGAGAGTCTTTGGAGAAACTCTATGATCGAATGGAAAAGTTCAGCGTAAGCCTCTCATCGTTCCTTGTCTTTTTAGGATTGAAAAAGGATCTGGTCAGAGAAAGCGGGATCAAAGATACCGAGATTTTCTATAACTCAGGATATGACATCGAAGCGGATTACAAGGCGTGCCTCTTTGCGGATTTTGACAATCCCGGTTATGGTTTGACGCTCTACGACAATCTCTATGATGGATACTCTCCTGAGGGGAAGAATACGATCGGGATCATTGTCCTCCAGGGCTATGAACATTGGGAAAAATATGCCACTGATTACTGGGATGGGAACAAGGAAGAATACCGTAAAGAGAAAGAGCGGATGGCCGATATATTGATAAAAAAAGTCGAGGATACAATTCTTCCTGGTCTGAGCAATGCCATTGCGGTCAAAGAGATCGGAACGCCTTTAACCAACATCAGGTACACGAGCAACTATCGGGGGGCCATCTATGGATGGGATCAGACTATTGATAACTCTGGCAACAGAAGATTTCCGAACAAAACACCAATCAAAAATCTCTATCTCTCTGGTGCTTGGACAAGCCCGGGCCATGGTTATGGTGCTGTTATTCCCTCCGGCTTGCAGTGTTTCGCAGAGATTATGAAGAGTTGGTAGGGACCGTTTCCCAAACGGTCCGTTACATCGGTCCATTCGGGGAATGGACCCTACATTGGAAGGTCCCATGCCCGTCCCGCCCTTCACACGGTTTTCTCCACCACACAATTGGGACACTCAATAACGCAATGTGATTCATGCCATCACGGTTTTGGGGATGATTACGTTGGCCCATTAAAGATAGCTATTTTTCACAGAGTGTGGGATAATCTCCCCGATTGGGGTTTTGAATAAGCTGACGGAGGACAACATGGTTGAGACCATCTGCCAACTTTTTATCAATACCATAAAGTCTTATCCCAAAGACGATCTGATGCTTTTTAAAAAGGAAGGTCGCTATACTCCTATTTCTACAGAGGAGTTCGGTGAAAAGGTAGTCAACTTTTCGTTAGGTTTGAAAGCGTTAGGCTTGAATGCCGGGGATAAACTTATCATCCTCTCTGAAAACAGGCCGGAATGGACCATGACAGATGTGGCGACCTTGTGTATGGGGGGAATCACTGTTCCCATCTATACAAATCTCTCTCCAGAACAGATCAAATTCATCGTCAACGATTCCGATGCCCGAGTGGTTGTCTGTTCGAATGAAGAGCTGTGGGAGAAAGTTCGAGCAGTTAAGAGCGAATTGCCCTTAGTCTCTCATTTTATTACCTATCTGCCAGACGCGCCAGAGGGGATGAAAACTTTTAACGATATCCTTGAACTGGGAAAACAGAAGAGCCAAGAGGAGCCAGGATTGTTCGATCAACTGGCACTGACTGTAAAATCTAGTGATATTGCGTCTATCATTTATACATCGGGAACAACGGGGGAACCCAAAGGTGTAATGCTCACTCACAGCAATTTCATCAGCAATGTGACGTCAGTCTCTGCTATACTGCCGATATCGCAAAAGGATACCAGCTTGTCTTTTTTGCCTCTTTCACACAGTTATGAAAGAACTGTCACGTTTGTCATGCTCTACAATGGCTGCACTATAGGTTATGTAGAGAGCATGGAGACTGTAGCAGAAAATATGCCAGAAGTGAGGCCCACTATCATGGGCGCTGTTCCTCGGTTATTCGAGAAAATATACGCCAAGGTCATGGATAATGTCCTTTTCAGCTCGCCCTTAAAAAGGAAAATATTCTTTTGGGCTTTAAAGACAGGAAAAGAATATGCTTTTCGGGATTTGGAGAAAAAGAAAATATCTGGCATCCTACGTTTTAAGAGAAATCTGGCTCACAAGCTTGTTTTTTCAAAAATCATTGAAAAAACAGGAGGCCGAATCAGATTTTTTGTTACGGGGGCCGCTTCATTGTCCAAAGACATTGCCGAGTTTTTCTACGCCATGGGAATTGTTATACTCGAAGCGTATGGTCTTACAGAAACTTCTCCGGCAGCAACCTTCAACACTTTTGAAGACCTCAGATTTGGAACTGTCGGCAAACCCATTCCTGGAGTTGATGTGAAAATCGCCGAAGATGGAGAGATCTTGATCAGAGGGCCGAATGTGATGAAAGGATACTACAAAAAGGACGAAGCGACCAAAGAATGCATTCAAGAAAATTGGTTCTATTCTGGAGATATCGGTTATCTGGATGAGGATGGATTTCTTGTTATCACGGATAGGAAAAAGGATATCATTGTGACTGCTGGAGGGAAGAATGTGGCGCCTCAGCAGATCGAGAACCTTTTAAAGACAAATCCTTACATCGATACAGCCGTAACGATCGGAGATAGGAGGCGATTCATCTCAGCGCTCATCGTCCCCGATTTTGATAAGCTGGAAGAATATGCCAAGCTCAATGAGATCTCTTATACAGACAGATCTGACCTGGTCGCAAAAGACAAAATCGTCGATTTTATGCTTTCTGAGGTAGATAAAAACCAGCAGGATCTTGCGGCCTATGAAAAGGTCAAGAAGATCGCTCTTCTTGACCGGGATTTCGAAATTGCCAAGGGGGAAATCACTCCTACTCTTAAGGTCAAAAGAAACATCATAGAAAAGAAATATGCAGACCTCATCGAATCCCTGTATGAAGAATAGAACAAAGGAAGCATCCCTTAAACTGTGATGAGTGACGTCCCGAGTGCTCCAACTGGTCATCATCAGCTGACGGAGAATATTGCTCGGCTCCCAAATACCGGAGGAGCTGGTTATGGCTATAGAGAGAGCTAAGAGGAACACGCATGAAGGTGATAAGTCACAAGATTGATAGCTACACCGTTCAGATCTATGCCAGTGACCTGAAGGGAAGACGAACGCGCTGGGGAGATAAGGTCATTCACATCTATTCTGGAGGCGAAGAGGTCGCCCAGGCGGTATTCACCATAGAGGGGAGTAAAATCCCTGAGCCCTATTCTGCGGATGGCAAGATCTTCTATTTTGCATCCAGCTCACAGTTCGAATCCGTCCTCAGCCTCTTGCGAAGCGCGGAACCTGTTTATATCGCTTGGGAGCCCATTCATGACCCTAAAGAACCGAATGATGGGGATGCTTACTTTTTTACTGATCAAGTTCTGAAAAATAAATGATAGCGATCATGAAAAATTTCAAAGACAAAAAAAATGCCTTAAAAGATCTGCAATCGGTACGGAACATCGGGCCGGTTGCAGCGGCTGAGTTGTATTCTCTCGGGATCAAGTCATCTCAACAGCTAAAACTTTCAGATCCTGAAGAGCTTTATGAACGCCTGAAAAAGAAAAAAGGGGGGAGGCTAGATAGATGTGTTCTCTATCAGTTCAGGGGAGCCATTCAGGATATCCCATGGCCTAAATGTAAAAATCCAGCGCGATAACATCCTTGAAGAGAAAAAAAATCGCTTGAAATTTATCAGCCGTTTGAGTTTATAATGGTACCGGCGGATAATTGGGATGGATTTAAGATGTTTCTTCTGTAAGCTCATCAAGGGATTTTGTGTTTTCGCGTTCGGAATATTTTCTCTCATATTTCTGTCATCCATGATGTATTCGAGAAATATCACGGATGGTTCGACTCAGAATAGGAAACCGGCAGACGTTCTCTGGGAGATCTATGAAGAGATCTCAGAACTTGAGGGCATCGAAAATGGCAGTTTAATCAAGGGCGAATTCCATGTAAATCTGGATGGGAATGAGGAAAACAAGGAAGAGCACATTGTCGTGTTGAATCATTTCGCTGCGGGGCAAGAAAAGATGCTTCTTCAGGTGACATACTTTGAGTCACGAAGAAAAAACAGCCCTGTAAAGTATGCCAAATGTGTTCGGGAGATCGAATGTTGTATCCTGTCCGAGCGGATTGAGATCGAAAGGTGTGATTACAACGATGTAGAGATCGACTCTCTATTACCGGGAATTTTAGAAGGCATCCGCGAAAAGAAAAAGATCCTTGATCTTATCAAGTAACCTGAATTATTCATAAAAAATGTCGATACTTATCATAAAAGACACTATAACAAAATGTTCGATTGTTTTTTTGGAATACTCATCGGAAACTACATTTCCTATGCGAGTTCCATTTATAATCGACATTTTTTACCCTACGGGCAGGCTGATCTCACCACAAAGTCTTCGTTGTAGCCCACTCGCGGTAGTTCACTACAGCTTCGTGGGCCACCGCCTTGCCTTTGCAGCAATCTCAACTCGTGAATAATCCAGGTTGATTACCCTCAAGTCTTTGAGATAAAAGAAATGCTGGCTGATCGGGGAAATAAGCAAAGGGGGTTTGAAGGAGGACTCAATCTCTGCCAGCCAGCCAACCGAGATTGAACTAAAATCATTATAACACATATTTTATCGATTTCATAGGATTAATAAGAAAGTTTTATTTCTCTGTATTATTAGTGAGTCCAGCAGAAAATCAGAGAAAATCAGAATCCTGGGGAGGTCTGCTATGAAATGGAGATTGTACCGCAAGCCATTGTTGAGAGCCATTATCCCGATTTTTTTCCTTTTGAACACCAATCTTCTTCTGGCTCAAGAAAGACTGGATACGAGAGCCAGCTATGATAAAGAGAAATACATGGTGGCGATGAGGGATGGAGTGAAACTCTACACGCAAGTTTATACGCCCAAAGACAAGACTCAAAAAAACCCGATCATTCTTTTCCGAACTCCATATTCCGTCCGTTATTACGGACCTAAACAATTCCGGCAAGTTTTTTTCAATGAAGCCTACACTCAGGAAGGTTTTATTTTTGTATACCAAGATGTCCGAGGAAAGTTTAAATCCGAGGGAGAATTCATCGTAATGAAGCCACACAAAACAGTTAAAGAGGGTCCTGACGATGTCGATGAAAGCAGCGATACCTACGACACGATCGAGTGGCTGCTCGAAAATATCCCCAATCACAACGGACGTGTCGGACAGATGGGGATTTCCTATCCGGGTTGGCAGACAGTCATGGGGATGATCGATGCTCATCCGGCACTCAAAGCCTCTTCCCCTCAAGCTTCGCCGTCGGACATGTGGATCGGGGACGACTTCCATCACAATGGGGCCTTCCGTTTGATGTACACATTCGGATGGCTATCAAATAATGCCAGGACAAGGTCTGGCCAGATAGAACAAAGCAGTGCTAGATTCAGTTATGGAACACCCGATGGCTATCGATTTTTCCTCGAGCTCGGACCGGTTTCCAATGTGGACAAAATTTATTTTCACAATCAGGTCCCTACTTGGAATGAGTATATGGAACATGGCGATTATGACGAATATTGGAAAGAACAGGATGTGCTCCAGTATTTGAACAATATCAAACATCCCATCCTGAATGTCGCAGGATGGTTCGACGCCGAAGATTTCTACGGGCCGATGAGTATCTACTACTCGATCGAGGCAAAGAATCCCGACAACAAGAGCATTCTTGTGGTAGGGCCCTGGCTCCATGGGGGTTGGTCACGTATGGATGGAGATGCGCTCGGCAACATCCGATTCGGGTCGAAAACCGGTGAGTATTACAGAGAAAAAGTTGAATTCCCGTTCTTCCTTTATCATCTTAAAGAAAGAGGGGAACTCGATCTTCCCGAGGCCTTGGTTTTCGAGACAGGATCCAACCAGTGGCGCTCCTATGATCATTGGCCGCCGCAGGCTGCCCAGGAAAAAAATCTCTATTTTCATCCAAACGGAAAACTCTCTTTTTCTCCTCCTCCGCAAAGCACAGAAGATACTTTCGATTCTTATATCAGCGATCCGAACAAGCCTGTGCCTTTTTCTGCCGAAACCCGGACATCACAAGGACACCTGTGGATGGTCGAGGACCAGAGGTTTGCCGCATCACGCCCGGATGTTCTTGTTTATGAATCCGATGTTCTGGAAGAAGAGATTACGATTGCAGGCCCTATAATCGCTGATCTCTTTGTTTCGACCACAGGCACTGATGCCGATTGGATTGTCAAACTGATCGATGTTTACCGTGGTGATGCCCCCGACAACAAACCGAATTCTGCCGGTGCGAGAATGGGACATTTCCAGATGCTTGTGGGCGCCGATGTTTTTAGAGGAAAGTACAGGAAAAGCTTCGAGAAACCCGAGCCTTTTGTTCCGGATGAATTAACGGAGATCAAATATGATATGAGGGATAAATGCCACACGTTCAAAAAAGGACATAGAATCATGGTGCAGGTCCAGAGCACATGGTTTCCGGTGATCGACCGGAATCCGCAGAAATTCGTGGATATCTACCACGCCAAAGAATCCGATTTCCATAAGTCTACGCACAGAGTTTATAGATCATCCGCACACAGTTCTCATCTTAAGCTTAGGATTATCCAATAATTCAGTTTAGATGTCTGGTAAATCCCTCGCTTTCCGCAGCCTCTGCAGGAAGGGTTTATAGAGAAAACTCCGTTTATCCAGAGAACAGAGCCGCTCGAACATGGACTTTGTGACGGTAAATCCCAGGATCTTGCGAGGGATGTACTGGCGCATAGCAATGTCTGTTGTGCTGATCGCTGCTTGTGGGATGTTCGGGTCATCAAAGGGCAATAGCTCCATGCAGCCTGAACCAAATGGCGCGATCACAGAAGGGGGGTTCTCAGGGGAACTTTCGTACTGAGCACCTAACATGAGCGTGCTCAACTGGTCTGGATCGACAAAAAAAGTGATGCTCTTTGCATGTGCCCACTGATCCTCTTTAAGCGGTCCGACCAGAAGATGCGGATGCGATGCTTGGAAAGGGCTTCTGGAATCAATCCATTGTTCCATGAGTGCATGGGAGGATTTGAGCCCTTCGTCGTCCACTAAGAACTTTATGAATGCTTCTCTGGGTCGGGTCGTTATCCCACACATCCATCGACCGACCCCTCCACATCCGTAGTGGTCCTTGGTGATGTGAAGAGTCTCGCCTCTGAGCCAATTTTCATAGAATGAAAAGACACATTCTCCGGGCTTGGGGATGACATTTGGCGCAAAAGGCTGTGGATCAGGCGCGTCATAGAATCCGATCAATGGAATTTTTAAATCGATCCTCTGTACTAGAATATCGGGATTCGGTTGTTCGTCTTTCATGGCCCTTTTTTTATCGCATTTTTTTGCTCATAAAGCAATCACACTTTGACATACAGAATCCTCGTTTGGTTTTGGAAATGCATATGCTTACGGCTCTTGTTTTTTTTCGGCAGAAGATATAATTTTAAAAGGAGAAAAAATCAATCCAATAATAGAAAGATAGTATTTATTATTCTGTAGCTGTTTGAGGGAAGAGAAATGAAAAATATTAATGGGATCTTTCTAGTGGCGATGATAGGTTTGGGCATGGTTTTCATCTCATGCGGTAAACCGAGGCCTGCCGATCTGGTTTTTCAGAGGGGTAAAGTCGTTACAGTGGATGAAAATTTTACAACACAAGAAGCGGTGGCTGTCCGTGGGGATAAGATCGTTTTTGTGGGAAGCAACGAAAAGGTTCAAGATTTTATCTACCCTAATACCACTGTCATTGATTGTGATGGCAAGCTTGTCTTGCCCGGCTTGATCGACGCCCATGCCCATCTACACAGCCTCGGAAAAGAACTGACATCCCTCAATGTCACAGGGACAAAGAGTTTCGAAGAGGTTATCGACAGCGTGGCTAAGAAGGCGAAGACGGTAAAGCCTGGAGAGTGGATTGTCGGAGGACGTTGGGACCAGAACGATTGGGAAGATGCATCTTTTCCCATCCATGATCCTTTGAGTGCGGTATCTCCTGATAACCCTGTATTCTTGATGAGAGTGGACGGGAACGCTGCATTTGCCAATGCAAAGGCGCTGGAAGTTGTGGGAATCGCAAAAGATACGCCGGAACCTTTTGGGGGTGTCATTGTCCGGAAAGAGAATGGCGAGCCCACGGGCGTTTTGGTCAACAGGGCTATGGATAGTGTGATTGCTGCTATTCCTGAGGACACCGAGGAGCAGTTTAGGGAAAAGTTCCTCAAAGCGGTCAATGCATGTTTGCGAGTAGGATTAACAGGCGTTCATGAGGCAGGCGTCGGCCCTCGTGCCATTGACATGTATAAAGATCTCATTGATGCAAGACAGCTTAAGCTCCGTGTGTATGCCATGCTGGGGGAGGAAACAAATCTCCCGCAGGATATCGATCTTGTGGAATATTTCAAAGCACACCGGATCGATGAGTATGGCGATTTTATGCTTTCTGTAAGGACTATCAAGCTTTTTTTTGACGGGGCTTTAGGTTCCAGAGGCGCCGCATTCTTTGAGCCTTATACCGATGATCCCTCCAACTCGGGTCTATTGAGGATCCCAACCGATTACATATACTCGGTATCGAAGGCTGCCTTGGAAGCCGATATGGGAGTTAACACTCACTGTATCGGCATTCGTGGGAACAGTCTCTGTCTGGATGCTTATGAGAGAGCTTTTAAGGAGAATCCCCAAGAGGACCACAGGTTCCGCATCGAACATGCTCAGATCGTAAGGCCTGAGGACGTCGAGAGATTTGTCTCACTGGGAGTGATCCCAGCTATGCAGCCTACACACTGCACCTCTGATATGTACTTTGTTGAGGAAAGAGTCGGAGCCGAACGGGCCGAAGGGGCTTATGCCTGGCGTTGGTTCATCGATAAGGGCCTTCTCATTCCGTGTGGTTCGGATTTTCCCGTAGAATCCACAAATCCTTTATTGGGGATTTATGCCGCAGTGACCCGGCAGGACCCCACGGGTTGGCCCGAGGGAGGGTGGCACCCCATACAGCGGATGACCATCCAGGAAGCGATCAAAGGTTTCACGATATGGGCCGCATACGGCGCTTTCCAGGAGGATATCCTTGGCTCTATCGAAGTGGGAAAATATGCAGATTTTACTATCCTGGATAAAGATATTCTGGAATCCGATCCCAAAGAGATTTTGACAACAAATCCCGTTTACACGATCGTAGCTGGCAAAATTCGATACCGCGCGGAATAAATGATTCCCATCTTCATGATTGACAAACATATTTTTAGCTATTATCATTTTCACAAAACAAGGGAAATAGAATTATAGCGCAAATGTCTGGAGGTGAACGCATGGCAAAGTTGACTGAAGCACAGGAAAGAAGTTGGGGAATGTTCTGCCATCTTGCGGCATTGGCAGGGTATATCATTCCTTTTGGCAACATCATCGGTCCACTGATCATCTGGTTGATCAAAAAAGATGAATCAGAGTTTGTCGCAGATCAGGGAAAAGAGTCGCTCAATTTTCAGATCTCGATCTGCATCTATGCAATTATTGCAGGATTGCTGATCCTTATCGTGGTTGGAATCTTCCTGTTGATCGCTGTAGGAATATTCAGCTTGGTGATGATCATCATAGCCACTGTGAAAGCGAGCAATGGAGAGAAATACCGCTATCCACTCACCTTGAGGCTCATTAAGTAAACACCCGCTCCTATACGGAACACAAGAGATACAGATTTTCTGTATCATGAAAAAGAACTGAATACTGCCAACAGATGTGTTTTTTGAGATATCTGGGTGATCGAGTATTAAAGAATTGGGAGTTTCTATGAATAACAAAAGGATTCTTATCGTTTTTTTAATTATGATTTTAGTGCTGATTGCAGGCTATTTTATCTATACATCTTTTTTTCTTAAACCAACGACCAAGTACACCCAAGAGTACGAATGGACCATCATAGATGAATACTACACACCCAAGGATCTGGTCGAAGATTTTATCAAACAAGATGCCATCGCCAAGAACAATCTCCCCGTAAATATCATCAACTACGGTGACGATCAATCCACTCTCCGCAGATTCAGAGGAAAACGTTTTGCCGGTCCTTCCGAAGCGCAACTGCAGATGATGTTCAATGGTCTTGAAGATTGGAAGCTTGTGGATATACAATACAAGACAGAAAAAGATCAAGAGATCCGACGGACAGTACTCTACGTTTATTTGAATGGCGACTGGAGTGTGGGTGACAGCGGCGAGCTGACCAAGTGAACAAGGTCATCACAGATTTATAGAGCTCTTACCAAAAGGAGTTTTCCTATGGCGCTTGTATCCTGTCCCGAATGCAGCAAATCAGTGAGCGATATCACTTTAACTATGTGCTTCATTATGATAGTGGCTATAGGATTTTCTTTTATAAGCTGCGCCAAAAAGACTTCGAAAGACTATCCCATAAAACCTGTTTTATTCACAGAAGTGCAAGTGAAGGATGAATTCTGGCAGTCTCGGATGGAGACTAACCGACGAGTCACGATCCCCTTTGCCTTTAAAAAGAGTGAGGAAACGGGCCGTATCGATAATTTTGCCAAAGCGGGCGGCCTGATGCCAGGGGCGTTTGAAGGCCGGCGTTACAACGATTCCGATGTCTTCAAGATCATGGAGGGAGCGGCCTATTCGCTCACGATCCATCCTGATCCAGAGCTGGAAAAGGTTATGGATGACCTCATCGTCAAGATTGCCGCCGCTCAGGAGGAGGATGGATACCTCTTCACGACACGGACGATCGAGCCGGATAATCCTGCCCCAGGTTCAGGTGAGAAAAGGTGGTCAAACCTGGCCTCCAGTCATGAGCTCTACAACGTGGGGCATATGTATGAGGCAGCTGTTGCCTATTACCTGGCGACAGGGAAACGAAATTTTCTGGATGTCGCCCTCAAGAATGCGGACCTCATCGCTCGTGAATTTGGTCCCGGCAAAAGACAGGATTTTCCCGGCCATCAAGAGATCGAGATCGGGCTGGTCAAGCTCTTCAGGCTGACAGGAGATGAGAAATACCTCAGTCTGGCTAAATTTTTTCTTGATGTGAGAGGGCCGGGAAAGTTCGGGAAAAAATTTGCCGATGACTCCGATTTTTCGATCTACAATCAGGACTGGTACTATCAAGCCCATATGCCGGTCGTCGAGCAGACGGAAGCGGTGGGTCATGCCGTCCGTGCGACATACATGTATTCTGGGATGGCGGATGTCGCCGCCCTCACAGGAGATAAAGACTATATAAAGGCCATCGATCAGATCTGGGAAAATGTCGTTTCCAAAAAACTGTATGTGACTGGCGGAATCGGCTCGCGCCATGAAGGCGAGGCTTTTGGCGAGGACTATGAGCTTCCCAATGCGACGGCTTATAATGAGACCTGTGCCGCCATAGGCAATGTCTTTTGGAATTATCGGTTATTTCTGCTGCACGGGGATGCGAAGTACATCGATGTACTCGAGCGGACACTCTACAACGGCTTGATATCGGGCTTGTCTCTGAGTGGCGACCTCTTTTTCTACCCGAATCCTCTGGAATCGAATGGAAAATACACATTCAACCAAGGGGAATCAACACGGAAACCCTGGTTCGACTGTGCCTGTTGTCCCGTTAACCTCGTGCGTTTTCTTCCTTCGCTCCCTGGATACGTTTATGCCCACAAAAAGGATGCTCTCTATGTCAACCTCTTTGTGGCCGGGCAGGGAAGTGTCGATCTGGGCGAGAATCTTGTTGAGGTGACCCAAGTAACGAACTATCCCTGGAATGGGTCTGTCAAAATTTCCATCGACCCGGAAAAGGAGAAGGACTTTTCTGTGTATGTCCGTATTCCCGGATGGGTACGCAATAAACCTCTTCCCAGTGATCTATATTATATTTTGAATCCTCAAGAGAACCAGGTCGGGCTAAGTGTCAATTCTACTGAAGTGGATATGGATATTGAAAAGGGTTTTGTTCGTATTCGCAGAAAATGGCAGAAGGGTGACACGATAGAGCTCGATCTTCCGATGACTGTTCAGCGTGTTGTTGCGCACGATATGGTCGTGGACAATCAGGGAAAAGTAGCATTGCAGCGGGGACCGCTTGTCTATTGTTTTGAAGGAGTAGATAACGGAGAACGAGTTATAGGTCGTGTTCTACACGATGAGATGGAATTCTCAACCGAATTACATCCTGACCTATTGGGTGGAATCTGCGTGATCAACGAGAATGTTCTGGATGGCTCAGCGCCAATCACCGCTGTTCCTTATTACGCTTGGTCTCATCGCGGGATAGGGGAGATGGCTGTCTGGTTACCCCGCAAATAGTCTGGAATTGTTTCCAGACCGAGTGGCAGTTTTAAACAAAACACACCTTTTTATTCTTTTGGGAAGGGAGAAAAACATGAAAACTAGTATTCGGAGAGCTAGCTTGATAGTGCTGTTATTGATCGGGTTCTGTTTTTTTGGTGTAGCACAAGAAAAGGGAGACGACCCGAATGTGATTGTAAATCCAGATCTATTCAAAAAGCTAAAGTTTAGATTTATAGGTCCTACTCGAGGAGGTCGAGTGACTGCTGTCACGGGGATCCCTGATGAATCCTTCACTTTTTTTATGGGCACGACAGGGGGTGGTGTTTGGAAGACCACAGATGGAGGTGTGACCTGGATTAACATCTCAGATGGATTCTTCAAGGTGAGTTCCATCGGATCTGTTGAAGTGTCTCTTTCAGACCCGAACGTGGTCTATGTGGGGACAGGATCTGCGAGCCCTCGTGGCAACATCTCCACAGGAAGAGGTGTGTATAAATCCACGGATGCAGGAAAGACATGGACGCTTAGGGGATTGGAGACAGAGGGACAGATCGGGAAACTCCAGATCCATCCTCAGGATCCCGATCTAGTCTATGCCGCTGTTCTGGGTAACATTTTTGGACCCAATCCAGAAAGAGGGGTATACCGCACAACAGATGGCGGGAAATCGTGGGAGAGAATCCATTCTGTGGATGATAAGACCGGGTGTATTGACCTTGTTATGGACCCGAACAATCCCCGCATCCTTTATGCAGGATTCTGGCAGGCGGAGAGGAAACCCTGGACACTCATCGATGGCGGAGACAAGGGCGGCGTGTGGAAGACCACAGATGCCGGGGCCACATGGACACGCTTGGAGGGGGGATTGCCAGATGGTGTTGTAGGACGAGTCGGTATCGCTGTCTCGCCGGTCAATTCAGACCGGGTCTGGGTGATCCAGGAATCGGTGGACGAGAAAAAAGGTGGGATATTTATGTCCGAAGATGCGGGGAAAACATGGAAGCGGATCAATAGAGATCACGATTTTCGTCAGAGAGCCTGGTACTACTCCCGGATCTTTGCCGACCCAAAGAATGAGCACACTGTTTATGTCCTGAATACCGGATTCTACAGGTCTCTGAACGATGGTAAAGACTTCGAGCGCATTCGCACTCCTCACGGCGATAACCACTGCCTCTGGATTAATCCCAAAGATCCCAACATCATGATCCAGAGCAATGACGGGGGTGCAAATGTGAGCTTTAATGGGGGCAAATCCTGGTCGACTCAGATGAATCAGCCTACAGCTGAGATCTATAGGGTGGCTGTGGACAATCAATTCCCGTACCGCCTCTACGGCGACCAGCAGGATAACTCAACCATCTCGATTTTAAGCCAGGGAAGACCCAGTCAGTCTTTTTATGAGGTCGGAGGAGGAGAGAGCGGGCATATTGCGGTCGACCCCAGGAACCCTGACATCATTTACGCGGGAAACTACATCGGGATGATCACGCGCCGCGACCGTAAGAAAGGCCACGAAACTCGTATCGACGCCTACCCGGAGCTTGACGATGGGATTGCCATGCGGGACCTCAAATACCGTTTTCAGTGGAACTTTCCCATCCGGATATCACCACACGACCCTGGTGTGCTTTACATCACATCCAACATGGTGCACAGGTCGCGGGATGAAGGACGAACATGGGAAGTTATAAGCCCCGACTTGACCAACAACATCGATGCCTATCTTAACCGGCCAGGAGGGCCCGTCCAACACGACGTCACTGGCGTCGAGACCTACTGCACGATCTTTGCCTTTGAGGAATCTCCCATAGAGCCAGGTGTGTTGTGGGCGGGTTCTGACGATGGACTCGTGCATGTCTCCCGTGACAACGGGGAAACCTGGATAAATGTGACGCCCAAGAACATGCCCAAGGAAGGGACTGTTAACATGTTCGACATCTCTCCACATCAGCCAGGGTGTGTATTTATGGCTGTTTACAGGTACCGGGACAATGATTTTTTTCCCTACATCTTCCGAACGAAAAACTATGGCCATACCTGGGACCTGTTGACGGATGGGAAAAACGGGATCCCTCAAGATTATTTTGTGCGTGCGGTGCGCGAGGATCCCGACAGACAAGGGCTTTTGTATGCAGGAACAGAATTCGGCATGTTCATATCTTTTGATGATGGCCGGCACTGGCAGTCTTTCCAGCTCAACCTGCCCGTCACACCCATCACAGACATGGTGGTTTATCGTAAAGATCTGATTTTGTCAACACAGGGACGGGCTTTTTGGATACTGGACGATATAGGCCTTCTCCACCAGATGCAGCAGACAGATTTGAATAAGGATCTGGTTCTGTATGTGCCGGAGAATCCCTACCGTACTCAGATGCGCGGAACGTTGAGCCAGTTATCGGTCTATGCCTACTTGAATAAAAAGCCGGAAAAAACTAGCATCGAGATTCTCGACTCAAAGGACAATGTGATCCGTTCTCTCAAGGAACTCAAGCCAGAAAAAGGTCTAAACAGGTTCACCTGGGACCTCACACACGAGCCTCCGGATAAGATTAAAGAGGCTGTTATATCCTTGAGCTACACGGGTGGTCCGAGGGCTGTGCCAGGGGACTATAAAGTTCGGTTAAATATCGATGATTTCACAGACACCAAGAACTTCGAGGTTCTGAAAGACCCGCGCTGGACTCACATCACAGTGGATGACCTACAGGAACAGTTCGATCTTCAAGCACAAGTGGGCCAGGCGTTCACAAAAAGCCATGAACTGATCAAAAATGTGCGCGCCATTCGCGATCAGGTCAAGGATATATCAGAAAGGGCGACCAAGGCTGGGTACAGTGAGGATGTAAAAATAGCTGCGGATGCGTTGATAAAAAAAATCACTGCACTTGAGGATGAATTGATCCAAAACAAGAACGAAAGCGATCAAGATGCCATCAATTATCAGGTAAAGCTCGACAACCATCTGGCTTACGTCTATTCCTTTGTGCATGAACAGGATTCAAAACCGAACACATCCATAAATGAACGTTTTGTCGAGCTCAAGGCTCAATTGGATAAAGCTGCACAGGACTTTCAAGCACTGGAGGACACAGACCTAAAATCATTTACAACACTTCTGGATGAGAACAACATCCCTCGGATTATATTTATGAAAAAGTAGAGCACAATTTAAAACCACCTTTTTTGAGTCTTGCTCCCATGGATGATAAATACCTCAATCCCTGTATCGATAGGGAAGCTGTTGTATGATATAATAAATACAACAGATACCAAATGATCACAAATCCGAAGAAACTCCGGAAATTTGAGCAAAACCTCCTTAAAACGGATACAACAAGCATCGATCAAAAATTTCGCCTGCTGGATGCGATGTTTAAAGAAGCGCGTGCTCTTCGTGTTTTCCCCCTCAAGGATCCGTTGGAAGGGCTGGAAACTGATATCAAAGTCGCTAAGGTCGTAAACAGTGTTCGAAAATTGCCTTTAAAGCGGAAGATTTGAAACGGCTCTTCATCCGGCCGGCCAGGAGAAATGTGGAGCTCGGGATTTTTGCCGAGTTTCATGATCGTGCATCCAAAAGTACTCCT